>Ga0126381_100002651_pt1 | contig 19397 bp, 10 predicted proteins | sample PanSoiMetPlot_28_FD_96465 | JGI IMG/M metagenome (GOLD analysis project Ga0126381, IMG submission 96465) | Tropical forest soil microbial communities from Panama - MetaG Plot_28 | ecosystem: Environmental > Terrestrial > Soil > Tropical forest > Bulk soil | place: Panama | collected 2016-02-17
ACTCATCTGGCCTGACTACAGCCGCTTTCGCCCCATTGAGACAGCGTTCTCGGATATCGGACGCCTGATCGGAGGGCCAGGTCTATTTTTTCTGATCGCCTTCCTGGTGATCGCACAGGCATGGGCAAGCGGGATTACCAGCCAGGCAAGCGCATCCCGATTGCTGTTCGGCATGGCACGCGACGGTCGACTGCCGCACAAGCTATTCGGTTACTTACATCCAACGCGGCGGACGCCAATTTATAGTGTTCTCTTGATGGGCGGTATCGCCTGCACGGGCGGTTTGGTGTTTGATTTGGATGCGGGGGCCGAACTGGTTAACTTCGGCGCGTGCCTGGGATTTATGGTGGTTAACCTATCCGTTCTGATGCATTACTTTGTACGTCTGCGCGAACGGGGCGCGGGCAGTATCTGGGTCAACCTTGTCTGTCCGATACTGGGTTTCGCAACTTGCTTTTATATTTGGTTGAGCATCTCGTCGTTAGCCATGCGCGTTGGCGCGGTGTGGACGGTGGTGGGGATAGCCGCTGGCTATTCAAAAAGGCGGCTTCAAACAGAAGGTAACGTAAGGCCATATGCGACTAAAGGACAAGGTTGCGATTGTCACCGGAGGGGGCGCCGGCATCGGGCGAGGGATCGCGGAACGTTTCGCCAAGGAAGGCGCGGCGGTGATAATCGCTGAAATCGATGCCGCCATTGGGCAAGCCGCAGCGCAATCCATTCATGCGACTTACGCAACGCGGGAGGTTAAGTTTGTCGAAACGGATGTGTCCGACGAAAGGCAAGTCGAGGCCATGACCAGGAAGGCTCTGGATCGCTATGGCCGGATAGATATCTTATGTAACAACGCGGCAGTACTCCTTTTCGAGAAGGAAGCGCGAGCGCACGAGCTCAGCAACGAAGCATGGGATCGCACGATGGCCGTTAATTTACGCGGATATTGGCTCTGCTCGAAGTACGCTATCCCGAGCATGCTTAAGCAAGGCGGCGGTTCCATCATTCATGTAGCGTCGCCGACAGGCCTCTTCGGCTTCACCCGGCTAACCGCCTACAGCGCCAGCAAAGGTGGTGTGATTGGACTCATGCGCGCCATGGCGGCGGATTACGGACCAGACCACATCCGCGTCAACGCTATCGTTCCAGGCACGATCGACACCCCCATGAATGCGGTGGAACTCTCGGACCCGGAAGCACGAAAGCGTTACGCGGAGATCACGCCCTCTCGCAGGCTTGGAACCGCCGAGGATGTGTCGGGTATCGCAGCCTTTCTGGCTTCCGATGACTCGGACTACTGCCTCGGAGGTGTTTTCACGGTGGATGGTGGCTTGACAGCCGTTTAGGAGCCTGTTGAGAACCTCGAACGGCTTGCTGGAGCGCGTGGCTCAGAATCGGCGGTGTGGGTTTACGGTAGCTTACCACCCGATTTTCAACGAGCTCTCGGCGGGGGCGATTGACCCGGAGCACGAACCTTGACTTTCCGGCGATCGAGGCGGTATTCGAGCGGTGTCATTCCAGCAACGCGCCTGAAGATGACCCCGAAATAACTCTGGTTACAGAATCCAGTTTCCAAGCTAATATCTGCGATTGGCCAGTCAGTCGAAGTCAAAAGATCCTTCGCCCTTGTCACACGAAAGTGATTCAGATACGCGACAAATGACTGACCAGTTACTTCCTTGAATAGTTGCATGAAACAGCAGCCGCTCATCGCGCAGAGTTTTGCGGCATCATGTAGCCGGATCGGCTCGCCATAGCGTTTTTCGATGTGTTCCAGGAGGGGAGCTAGCCGCCGAACGCTGCTCTGCCGGCGATATAGCGCTTCGCGCGTCGTATCGAGGTCGGAGTAATGATTCACCAATGCCAGCAGGATCATTTTCAAGTATGTCTTGATCGCGAGGCGCGCACGGTCCGTCTCCCCAGGCAATTCACCACGAATACGCTCGATGAAATCGAATATCTCCCGCGACAGACCGGTGGCGGCTGGGATCACGTTAGGAACTGAGGAGGGGGGCAACGTGAACGGCATGAGGTACTGCGCGTCATCGCACAACGACGCCCCCGATTGAATCAGCTTCGGGGAAAACGAAAGCACTACCGACCTAGCCTCGCGCTGGGTTGCCCCTATCGGAAGGCAACGGTGCCGAATGCGGTCACCCACTACGATGACGTCGTTCGTCTTTACGGTGCAGGTACGCTCCTCGACCTCGTATCCCAGTTCGCCTGACTCAAAAATGACCACCTCGAGATGATCCGGCCGATGCATCGGGATGTCGTGGCGACGATCGAGAATCAAAAATCGGACATCGACAGGGTAAGGGTAAGCGAACGGCCAAATATGAGATTTCTCAGTATTAATCTGGCGATCGACGAATGAATCGACGCGTTCCCAGCTTACGCTTCTTTGCAATGCCATAAGCACCGCGCCTTCCGTATCTTGCAATCATACGCCGATCGGCGCGGGCCGCCAAGGGCTCGTACTGGGAGGAATGCCCTCTTGGTATTCAAAAGCTGAGTTTGAGGCCGAGTTGTAAAATGCGCGGTCGAGCCGCAGCGCTGACCTCGCCATTGCCAATGTTCTGGTCACCATTACACGGAGCTCCAGGCGCGGTGGTTCCGCTGCAAAAGAAGTTAATGCCGCTCCATTGCGGGTGGTTGAACGTGTTATAGCTCTCCGCCCGGAACTGCAACGTGCTGCGCTCGCCTTTAAACCATGGCAATGGAAGATTTTTCATGAGCGCGAGATCCCAATCGCTTCGCCCAGGTCCCGTCAGGGGATATTTCCCCATGTAACCGAACATTCCAGGCTGGTTATTCGCACCGAGCTGGTCTACCGTGATCTGTCCAAGCAGGCTGGGATCGAACCACGTCGGCGTCGGACCGAACTGCGGGTCGTTCACGGTGCCTTTCTTGACGCCGAGGGGACCAAGAGAGTTGCAGCCTGTTGGGCCGCCGATACCAGTGGATAAGCCGTCGATTCCGCAAGTAACACCCAAAGGAGTTCCCGTCATAAAGCTCGATATACCGCTAATTTGCCAGCCACCAAGCGCATACCGGACGAAAGGATTTTGTGCCTGCTTGAGGAACGGCAGTTCGTAAACGTAGTTCAAGATGAGAATCTGCTCCTGATTCAAGCCCCCTGTCCCGTACCAGCGATTGAGATTTTCATCATCGATTCCGTTAGTTCCTCCGGAATTGGCGCTGCCGCCCTGAAACATATTGTCGAGCTCGTGCGCCCAAGTGTACGCGGCTTGAAAGGCCAGACCATACCCGAACGTGTGCCGGAAGTTCACCTGCAGGGAGTTGTAATTCGAGTTACCGGTCATTTGGCGTTGGGCGATTCCGGCGTAGCCGCGATAGGGTACGAAGAAAGGGGAAGGCTCCAGGTTGTTGATCAGGATCTGCTGCACGTTACAGTTTCCCTGCGCATCGCAGCCCTCGGTACCCGCCAGCGCAGGAACATTCTGGATTCCTGATCCAACGGGAACCTGGTTGATATTGACATTCTGCTGCAAGTGATGGCCGAGCGTTCCAACGTAGCTCAAGCTGAGGATGTTATTACCGGAGAATTGATGCTGCACGCCGAAGTTGAACTGTTGGATCTCCTGCCATTTGCGAACGTTTATGTTGGAGAAGCTTGCCGGCCCGAGCGGACCCGGCGCAACGTTTTCATACCCAAGAATGTTGTAGCCGAACAGGTTCGTGGCAGTGGGCGGATTGCCATTGAATCCAGCCCCGTTATGAAGCGGATTGCCACTGTCCCAGGTGAGAGCATAGCCCCCTCGAATTACTGTCGTGGCTTTTCCAAACGGATCCCAAGAGAACCCAAAACGCGGTGAAACGGTACCTCGATAGGGGTTATAGCAGCCTTCTGGAATTCCTCCTGAGCCGCACTGAACCAGCCCGTTACCGTAGTTGAGATAATTTGCCCCGGAGCCAGGAATCAGGTTGCCGTTGCTGTCGAGCTGAGCTTGTTTGGCCGGATTGTACATTGACGGGACGAAAAGAGAATCATTCGTCGGAGTGACTGTATCGTGAAAGGCTGTCAGCCAGGAGTAACGCAATCCGAGATTGACGGTAAGATGGGGCGTAACACGCCAGTCGTCCTGAACATACGGCTCGAAGTCCCACTGACGCCAGTGACCCAACGCGGCATCCCCAAGGAGTTGGCCATTCACCACTCTGCCGTATTCCTGGTAGTTGGCAATGAGCCCAAGATACATATCGGCCAGCGCGTTTCCTGTGCCGATGCTCGAGCCGTTCCCAGTGCCGAACGAAAGAAATCCTTGCGTATTGAGGCCGATATTCGTTGTTGTGTTGATGTGATTGTAAAGGAGGAAGAAACCGGTCTTTAAGGTATGCCGGCCATGCGTCCACACCAGGTTGTCCTTGATGGCGGGCTGAGGATCCCAGAAGAAGAATTCGAAGCCTGTCGATTCAGAAAAGTCAAAGGGTACGCCCCCGCTAAGAGATATTCCAGGGAGCTTTGGCTGACTCTGATTAGCGGGAAAAATACTCTTCATCGAAAAACCCGCCGGCTTATCAATCGACCCGGCCGGAGAATCAAATCCCGTGTAATTGTTTACCTTATTCACGTCTGCGGAGAAGCTGGCAATGAACTCGTTCAGCAGATCGGGGCGGATGGCCTGAGTCAGATGAAACACAGACGATTTTGCAGGGCTGGACCACTTGGACTTGACCGTACCGAAATTTGCCGCCGACCAGAGCGTCGGGACGTAGTCGGCATCGAAGGCATCTTGCGTATAACGGAAAAACGCCCGGATATTGTCCGTGATGTTGTAGTCAATCTTGAACATGTCTTCTCGAAAGGAGGTTGGAAGACTGGGCGCTGCAGTGTAGAAATTAACACCATTATTGGGTATGGGTACCAGCGCATTCAGCAGCGCCTGCCCGGTCGCGTTCATGGGAACGATATCGTTTTGGAAGGGCAGGTTAGTTGCAGGATTTACGGGAATTTCGCACCCTGAGGCGACGATCGGGTTGAAGTTTGCGGAATTGGCATCGCACTCGCTGAAGTCACCTTGCCGCATCCGCTGCGTGGGAACATTCGAATTGATGACGGTGCCTTCGCGATTTTCGCGCCATTCCTCGGAAACGAAGAAGAAGAGCTTGTTCCGGTCCGCGTTGAAGTGTTTGGGAATAAAGATGGGACCGCCCAAGGTGAATCCCCAGTTGTTCCGCTTTAACGGCGTCTGCGGTGCCGACTGGCCGTTCGGTTCGATTGTGCGATTAATGAACCAGTCATTCGCATCGAATACATCGTTTCGAACGAACTCAAACATCGTTCCGTGGAAATCCTTGGTGCCCGACTTGGTGACGACTTCGATGTTCGCTCCTCCCGACTTGCCATATTCTGCACTGTAGTTCGCAGTCGAAACGCGGAACTCGGCAATCGAATCGACGCTCGGATAAGTCATGACCGAACCGCTGCCTGACCCTTGATCGATGTTGTTCGTGCCATCGACTTCCCAGTTCTGAATATTGACGGGCAGGCCGTTGAATGAGATTGCGGCGTTGGCCAGTACACCTACATGCGACGAATCAAAGCCGCTCCCAAGGGTAGCGGCGCCCGGAACGAGCGTGGCCAGATTGGCGAAGTTTCTAGCGTTCAGATTGAGTTGGCTGACCTGCGAGCCGGTCACTACGTCAGAAATTGCAGCCGTCTCCGTTTCGACCCGAGGTACGTTCGAGTTAACTACCACCTCCTGACTCACAGACCCTATCTGCAAAGTCATATTGATTCGCACTGTTTGTCCAACTTGAAGCGTGATGCCACTGCGAACGAGCTTCTGGAAACCCGTCTTCTCGACCGTAATGATATAATTGCCGATCGGCACTCGCGGGGCAGTGTACTCGCCCGATGAATCCGAAGCAACCCGTCGCGTGAAACCTCTGTCCGGGTTGGAAACGGTAACACTAACATCGGGGATCACGCCGCCGGACGGATCGGTGATCGCGCCGACGATGTTCGCCAGATCCTGACCGTTGGCATTCAAACATGCCCCCAAAAACATCGCGCCCGTGGCAATCAGTCGTCTCACCGGGATGCTCCTTTCATTCGGCCGCATCTGCTCCGGGTGCCCAGACACTGCGCATCCGCGTGCAGCTCCACCGCTGGATTTTGCGAGAAATCTGTGGCGAGCGTAACGCGAGTTACGAAAAGAGGTCTATCAAGAATTTCTTTTTCTTTGTTAAAAGACAACAGACCTATAGCTTTAAGAGGGAAGGACCCGATAAGCCTGGTCGCCTAGAGCGGCGAGGACTCGAGAGGCTGCCAGCATCTTGATCTAGTCCTGGGGACAGCCGGGAGGCATGCCAACTATCACGTGTTTCGGGAAAATCGCGTGCTACGATGATGCGCCACAACGCTCTTTTGGGGAAATTCATGCGTCGTTACGTGCGATTGCTCTCCGGAATCGGTTTAGCTGTAGCGTGCGCTGCGGCACCGGTACTAATGCCGATTGAGCATTATTTTATCCGCGACGGCCACCCATTCTTCTGGCTCGGCGATACTGCGTGGACGATCGCGAATCTCTACACTCCGGCCGAAGCCGAGGAATATCTCGACCATCGTTCGCGGCAAGGGTTCACCATCATCAACGTGATGATGGTTTTTACCGGAGGGCCAGGTGTCAAGCCAAAGGCGGATGATGTAGCAGGAAATTCCCCTTTTCTGAACTGGAACCCGGCGACCCCGAACGAGGCATTTTTCAAAAACATCGACCGGGTGCTCGAGGTTGCCCGCCGCAAAAATCTGATTCTGGCCATCATGCCTTGTGGTGGAAGCTCTGGCGCTTTCGTTAAGAAACAGAAGATCTTCACAGAGGCAAATGTTCGCGAGTATGGCCGTTGGCTTGGTCAACGGTACAAGAACGTGCCCAATCTGATCTGGGTGAACGGGTTCGATTTGAAATCATCGGAATACCCGGAGATCACCAAAGCACTGGCCGCGGGCTTAAGGGAAGGCGACGGCGGCGAACACTTGATTACGTTTCATCCCGGAGGAGGCAATTCGTCCAGCTATTTCCATTCGGAGGAATGGCTCGCCTATAACACAATTCAAACCTGGAGCGATTACTGGCGCATTCATTCGCTGGTATTGGCTGACTACTGCCGCCTGCCGGTGAAGCCCGTAGTATTGGCCGAGGGCGCCTATGAAGAGGGACCCGAATACCCGAGCCGCCCCATCACGCCGCTAGTTGTGCGCAAGCAAGCCTGGTGGGCCTATCTAGGCGGGGGATTTCATACATATGGCCATAACGACATGTGGCGAAAAAATCCGACTTGGCGCCAGTCGCTTGACTCTCCCGGAGCCCGCCAGATGGGCATTCTGAAGGATGTGCTCGAACACCGTACCTGGTGGACGTTGGTGCCCGATCAATCGGTCATCGCTCTTGGCAGCGGATGCGATAGGGACTTGAACGCTGCTGCGCGATCTACTCGCGGCGATTGGGCGATCGTCTACCTCAGCACGCGCAACCCGGTAACAGTCGATTTCGGCAAAGTCACTACTTCGGATGCCGTTCGCGCCACATGGATCAATCCGGAAACGGGTGAGCCGACTCCGGCAGGCGCGTTCCCAAACTCGGGGCTGCGCCAGCTGACTCCGAAATTGGCAAGCGAAGATGCGGTGCTGTTGCTCGAAGCGGCAAGCACTAACTGACATTCCCTTTCACCTGCTTTTATGGCAGCGGAGAGCTACGAGATAGAAATGGAGCGGGACGTCACCGCTCGCATGCGGGATGGCGTGATTCTGCGGGCCGATGTTTTCCGACCAAAGGCAGAAGGCAAGTTTCCTGTGTTGTTACAGCGCACACCATACAACAAGGCCAACTACAACGCCAATGGCGCGCCATTCGCGATTCGCGCTGCTACTCGTGGATACGTCGTGATCCTGCAGGACGTGCGTGGCCGCTTTGCCTCCGATGGCGAATGGTATCCATTTCAAAATGAAATGGATGACGGTTTTGACACAGTTGAGTGGGCAGCGGCATTGCCTTATTCGAGTGGCAAGGTCGCGATGTTTGGATGGTCGTACCTCGGAGTTACACAGCTACTCGCGGCACTTGCACAACCACCGCATCTCGTTTGTTTGTTCCCGGTCGTCACCGCGTGTGACTATTACGACGAATGGACGTACCGGGGAGGGACATTTCAGCAGTTCTTCAACGAGTCATGGGCTTCCTTTCGCCTTGCTCCCGATACCCTGAACCGGCACGTTCAGAAGAGCGCGAACGCGATGACCAGGATTTGGGAATTGCCGCTCGCTAGCTTCTCGTTTTTTGAAACTTGTTCACCTAGCGAGCTGGCGCCTTACTTCTTCGACTGGCTGCGGCATTCTTCCTACGACGATTACTGGAAGCAATGGTCCCTTCACGGCCGCTTCGGCAAAATTGAGGTTCCTTGTTATCACGTCACCGGCTGGTACGACATCTTTCTGAATGGCACGCTTAGAAATTACATGGGTATTTCCGCACGCGGAGCAACAGAACCGGCCCGCAAGGGGCAGCGTCTGCTGATCGGCCCCTGGTTTCACGATTCCGAGAGCTTTCGACAAGGCAAAGCAGGGGACTTTAGCTTCGGGCCGGACGGGTGTCGGAACGAAGAAGACGAAATGTTTCGCTGGTTCGATCACAATCTGAAGGGCCTCATGACCGGCTTGGAGCGCGAGAAGCCAGTGAAAATTTTCATCATGGGCGAGAACGTCTGGCGCGAAGAGGACGATTGGCCTTTGACGCGTGCGCGTGCAACGCACTTTTATTTGCATTCCGGCGGTTCAGCCAATTCACTTGGCGGTGACGGCGTTCTGAATGAGATGCCGCCGAAAGATGAGCCGACTGATCGCTTCGTCTACGATCCGGCAAATCCGGTGCTCACCTTTGGCGGAGGGAACTGTTGTGACCATGATCACCTTGCACCAGGCGTGTTTGATCAAAGACCGGTCGAAAGCCGCCCTGATGTGCTCGTGTACGACACATCGGTATTGGATACCGACATCGAAGTGACTGGGCCAGTTGTCGCCGAATTGTTCGTAAGCTCATCGGCTGTTGACACCGACTTCACAGCGAAGGTAATAGATGTTCACCCGAATGGATTCGCCCGTAATTTGGCTGATGGCATCCTACGCCTTCGATTCCGTAACTCGTTCGAAAGAGCTGAACGATTGATTCCAGGCGAAATCTATAAGGTTCAGATTGATCTTTGGGCAACCTCTAACCTGTTTCGCAAAGGGCATCGCCTCCGCCTCGAGATCTCCAGCAGCAACTTTCCCCGCTATGACCGAAACCTGAATACCGGCGAGGACTTGCTCACCGCTCAGCACATTGTGCTCGCCAATCAGACCGTTTATCACGACTCCGATCATCCGTCGGCTCTCATTCTGCCCGTAGTCCCGCGTTGAGCGTTGACTCAGGAAGGATTCGCCGTCTCTTCAATGAGGCGGAACAGTTCCTGGTCACACTCTTCGAGAGGGCGCAATCGAACCGGATAAGAGCCTGGCTGGATTCTTCTGCCATGTTTGATGGTGAGAGCAGGCTTGATCCGGCGCGAAGCGTGTTCCGTGCGCAGGTGAGTGTCCTCTAGCGGGAAATGTCCTTCTTCTATTTCGAACGCGAACAGATCGGCAACAGTACCTGGCTTCAGTGTTCCCAATTCGTTGCCTTTGGCGATCGCCTTCGCTGGAGTCCTGGTCGATTTCAGGATCACATCCGGCAAGGACATCCCGAGATGAAGAAACTTGGACATCACGGTTGGCATGTCGAACGCCCAGCGGGCAATTGAGAACCGATGCAGGTCAGTACTTATCGTGTCCGGATAGAAGAAGTGCTCAAATCCCTTTCGCGCCGCCTCCCAACTGAATGAGCCCGCGCCGTGGCCGATATCAAACAAGACGCCTTCTTTGCGCGCCGCTAAGACCTCGGGGAGTAAGTGACGGCAGCCTTCTTCGAAGATGCCATCGCCTCGCCCTTGAAAACAGTGGGTGACGATGTCACCTGGCCTCAGTTTTGGCAAGACCCGTCGAGTCTCGGCGCCCTTAGAGATGTGAACCATGATCGGGACCCTGGTTGAAGTCGCTGCCTCAATCGCCTTCTCCAGCGCTTCGATGCCGTGCTTCCCGGTCATGCTTCCTTCGCGTATCTTTACTCCGAGGCACAGATCGCGATTGGCCTCGATTACTCGCGCGGTTTCCAGAGGGCGAGCGAATCGAATATCTTCGAGCTCACCTACGAGCGGTGTTGGAATGCCGATGCTGCTGATGTTCACAAAGGCCAGCACTTGGACCGTTGCGGCACTTGCTTGATTACGGCGAAAAACTGGAAAATTAATGTGGCCCGTGGTGCCGGCATCTATCGCTGTCGTGACTCCGTGATTCAGGCAAATGTCGGGATCAATTCCAAATGAACTGCCCTCCCACCAGTGGCCGTGAAGGTCAATCAGTCCCGGGCAAACGTATCTGCCACGTAGATCTTCTTCCTCTAAACCGGGGTCGAGAGCATCGCCGACTGCGGCAATTTTGCCGTCTTGAATTGCCACATCAGTGACTCGATCCAAGTCCTGTGAGGGGTCGATAACATGACCGTTGCGAAGCACGAGGCTGTAACTGGCTTTGCCTTCCTCTGTTTGCGACGTCATACATTAGCCATATCTACTGCGGCACGGCGGTACGCGTCGAGCATCACAGCCGAGACTTTACGTGCCGTTTCGCCGTCTGTCTCGGGCATGCGGCCGTTATCAACACAGTCGAAGAAGTGCTCAACTTCGGGTGCAAGGTCCAGCCCTTCGTCGTTTTGCAGGAGCACCTCGTCCTGTTGGCTCACGGCGATGATTCGCGTTTGCCACAGGCACCGGGAACCCTCAATGTTCTGATCTCCTAGCGGTGTGCAGGTCAGTATAATGTGCGCTTTCTCGCACATCGCTTCCATCGTGTACCAGATCCGAACTCTAGGCGAGGCCCATGTATGACGCATCACTCCAATGGAGCCGTTTTTAAACTTAAGAATGCAGACTGCCGAATCCTCTCCCTCCATCGGCACTCTACCGCGTGATCCCACCATGTACGCGGCATGCACCTCTCCATTGATCCACAACATGATGTCCAGTTGGTGGCCACCGGCGGAAAATAAACAGCCACCTCCCAGTGTGGCCTTGTGGGTCATCCAATCCGCGAGATAACCCTCAACAGAATCGTCAATCAGGCTGTCGAGCATCAACAGCCTGCCGTATCGCCCGCTCTCGATGATTTCTTTGAAAAGGCGAAAGCTCTTCTTATAGCGATGCGGATACGCCACCATGAATGTCTTCCCGGAGAGCCGTGCCGTCGCAATCATGTTGTCTGCTTCGGCAAGGCTATTCGAAATGGGCTTTTCGAGAAGTACGTGACAGCCGGCTTTAAGACAATCAACGGTCACTTGTTCGTGCAGGTGATGAGGAACGAGAACGAAAGCGCAGTCGATTTCGGGAAGGCCGGCACGATAATCAGGGATGGCACAAGCAGCGGCTTCAAGCGCTACCGCGCGCGCATGCTGCGGATCCGGATCGGCGACCCAAATGATCTCGTCGCACCGGCCTAATCTTCTTAGCGCAGCAACATGAAAGGGAGCGATCCATCCGCATCCTATGATTCCGATCCGATGAGCAGCCATTTTCGTGTGTCGTTGCAATGCTATCTGGCAGTCAGTGAGGAGTCTATCGGATTGGTTGGTCACTTGTCACGAGTCTTCGCTGGTTATACGACTCTGTTGTGCAAACCGGTGTTACGATGAACTCGGCATGGCCTCTAAGAGCATCTGGACGCTCTCGGCAGGCTTGATTCTTGCGATGCTTTTAGTGGGTCGAGGAGTCTCGGGCCACCAGACTGAGCCGGCCGATCCCATTAAAGAGATCTTCGAGCAGGGACGCAGCGCGCTGATGGCTGGCAGATATGCCGAGGCCTCGAAAGACTTTGAACGTTTGATCGCGATGGGGCACCGCTCGGCTGCGATATATACGAATCTTGGTGTCGCCTATCTGCGTAGCGACAAATTCTCCGACGCGATTCGGGAGTTCTATGAGGCGAAAAAACTGGCTCCCGATGTGTCGGGTATCGACCTGAATCTGGGTTTGGCCTACTACCGGCAACATGAATTCAAACAGGCGGTCCCGTTTTTCGCGGCGGTGCTCGCAGGCGACTCGCATAACGTCCAGGCGCGGTTTCTCAAGGGCGTGTGCCACTTCATGATGGACGACTTCGAGAACTCGGTTGGGGAACTAGAGGTCCTTCAAGACAGTGAGCAGGAGGATCTCGAATATCTTTTCATGCTCGGCGTTTCCTATGGGAAGCTAAAGCGCGTCTCCGATTCGGAACGTGCGTTTGCACAGTTAGTCCGCGTCGGTGGTGATACTCCGCACTTGCATGAGCTTCTCGGCAAAGCTTACCTGGCTTTGAACGATTATGCCAATGCGCAAACAGAACTCGAAAAGGCAACGGCGGGCGACTCGCAGCTGCCGTATTCCCATTACTACTTGGGCGTTCTCTATGAAAAACTAGGCAAGTTCGATGCGGCGGCTGTCGAGTTTGAAAAGGAAACGAAAATCAGCCCTAATGACACCTGGCCATACGAAAGCCTGACACGAATCAAACTCGATCAAGGGAAGACGGATGATGCCATCTCTTTGCTAGAGGTCGCGGTCGCGCGTGTTCCGAATGCGGCCAGTCTTCAGTCTGCGCTAGGCAAGGCCTACTCTCAGAAAGGCGGCGTCAGGCAGGCGATTCTACATTTCGAACGTGCTCTCGCGCTTGAGCCCAACAATGGCAACTACCATTACCAGTTGGGGCGCGCCTACCTGGCGGCCGGCAGGCAAAAGGAAGGCATGAGCGAGGTTGCCAGAGCCCGCACGTTGCAGACAGAAGTATTGAAAGGGCAAATGGAGGCGTTGTCGAGGGATGTCGCACCGATTCCGCCCGCGAATACCGCACGATAATGTATTGGATCCCGTATGGTCTGAAAGACCGGAACGCGTGCTGAGACGGAAATTTAGGGAGGCATTTTGTTGAACTCGGCACAGTCATCGAATCTACGTGCCTGGATACTGAGTGGTCTTACTGGGATTTTGCAACCTTGGAGATTGTACTCCGCAGCATCGACCTGCCCACGGAGAGCGTCGGCGGCTTTCCAGAGTCTGTCGGCGTAGTTCAGGTCGCCACTACTTCGTTGTTCGCCATCAAAGCTCCGTTTTGTTGCCACCGTTTGAGATGTCAGTGCAAGCCGCCAAGCGGTTTCGGGGCCGAAACTCTTGTTTGGGCTGCGCTGGATAACGCCGACTCTGATAGGCCCAAGACACAAGTCTGCTACCCGTAGCCCGGCGCGGCAACAATCGTGTTTACAATCGATTCTGCCATTCCCAAAACTTGCCCTTCTGTTTCAGACCCACGGGCTGGTCATAGCCTCAACAGGTTGATAACGATGATCTAGGGGAGAAGACTTTAGAACCCCGCACGCCGTTATCAGCATCATCCTGTGAATCCTCTTTGGTAGCCATCGGGCTTCGGTTCCAAAGTCCGCTTGGCGCGAGGTGTCGACCGAAACTTTGCGAGGCAATCTTGGCGAGAAACGGTCATTGGCGAAATCTACGGCCTCAAAAGGAATGGGCCTGCGCATCAGCTACGTGCAGACCGGCGGAAAGGTCGGGAATGATAAACGCACTTAAGTTGCCAAGAAGTGGCTATATCGTAAGATCAGCGGGACGGCAAAGGCCTATGCTCTCGCCCGCTGGCACCGCGGTTTGTCTGAAACCGGCTGCACCAATTGGTACGAACCCAGACATGGTTTGACTGAGGGTGGGGCAACGTAACGATTCTCGACCAGAAAAATGAATCTGCAAATGCTTGATTTTTTTGGCCCCTCAGGTAGGATTCGAACCTCGTATGGTCAAAGAATCCGTACTCATTGAAAACACGAGGGCTCTCGAGTCACCCCACAGCGTCCCTTTCTGACTACCCGCGGTTGATCGGCGATTTTGCGGTCGGACATGCCGACCACACCTCGAATGACATTAGATCCGGATGAATCGCCCGAACGGCGTTTTTCCACGCTGACAGTCAAGCCGGTGGAGGTCTACCATAGTTGTCGAAGTGGAGCGCAGTGAACCGTGGCCTTCATCGAAAGATTTGCAGTCTGCCTGTTTGTTATGGCCTTGGCATCTGCTCAGGCGCAATCATTCGTAACCATTGACGTGAAACCCGCTGGTTCGGCTGATCTGCAGAGCCGTCATGTAAAAGTCTCCCCGACTGGAGATTTGATGGCGACATCGGTCAATGCGATAACGCTTATAGACGAGGGCTATAGCGTTCCGGCCAATCCATCGGAACGGCTGTCCAATCTTCCTCCCTGGGTTTACAGCGAACGATACGACATCACAGCCAAGGCTTTCTCGGCCGCGAAGCGATCGGGACTTCCTAATACGAAGTCAGCCGATGTTGTATTCCAAAAAGTACTCGCCGAGCGGTTCGGGCTCAAAATCCGAGTCGAGAGAAAAAGTATGCCGGTGTAAGCTCTCGTCGTCGCTAGTGGCGGCCCCAAGCTAAAGCCGGCGCGACGCACCCATTGTGTTTTCGATGATGCACCGGATGGCTGCCATAACTTCGTTATAGGCTTTGGACATCCCCTTTACGCGAGAGCAATCGATATGGACGATCTCGCACACTACATCGAGAACTGGACAGACTTGCCGGTTGTCAATAGGACCACGCTCCCCGGGCTTTACACGGTAAACACTCGGGGTTGGCGACCGATGCGGTTGCCGCCACCACCACCGAATGGCTCAGGAACGGTCGATTTCACACAACTGCCAAGCATCGGCGCGGTCCTCGGCCGTCTCGGTCTCGAACTTCGCAGAGAGGAAGCAACTGTGCCGATTTACGCGGTAGAGCACATTGAGCGCCCGTCTACTTATTAGCCGGACAAGTAGGCTTGTATCCGGTAATCCCCGATTTCTTTCATTCGCCCTACAACGCGCAAACTGTGGATGTGCCCTGAGTTTGGAACAGACAGTGCCTAACGGCCATGTATAGATCCACACATAGTGACCACAGTGGATTTATCCGGCGGCTGAAAGTTTTTTGATGTCCAATGCGAGTGGTGTACGCCGCTGAAACAAGACTGGGACGATTCGCCATCTCGGGCCGTTGTCGCCGCATGCAGGAGACGCGACAGTAGCGCTGGTCGAGTACACAGCCCATTCGAATGAAAAAGCTGGGCAGTCAAAGCAAACATCGCTACGCGTCGCGGCACAAATCAGAATGAAGCAACGGAACCGATGGCATAAGGCGAACGTTTGATGGGCATCGGCCACGCAATTTCGAGAGCGGCTGAATGAATAATAGATAGACGACCGCAAAGGCGAGTTGCCCTGCGTCGACACCGCAGTTAAAAAGTAGTAGCGCTAACGGTATGTCGGCACGAGCGAACGACGGCTCAAGGGAACGGAGCATTTTGGACCGCGACCCACCGTCCGCGAACGTGATGCGAAGAAGGACGTCCGTCATAGTGGGATCGAGACCTTCGATCGTGACCGTTTGTCCTGTAAGCGCCGCGCCGGATTTGGGAATCGTCCACTCACGAATCAGGTAGGCGTCGGTATTGGACGATGAAGCCAACCGGAAGTAAGATGCGGCACAAGCGGACCGCAACCTCGCCCATGATCGGCTGCTTCCACAAACGTGTATGAATGTAAGCTCTCACCCGCAAGTTCTGCGAGTTTTGCTTCCTTTTGTCATCGCTTTCGCCCCCACAATCACATTAAATATGGATAGTCCGCGCTACGGGTTAGTCAAGATCAGTCAGCCCGGCATGGAGCGCCTGGCACAGCAAGTGGGTGCGGGCAACCTCAATGATTGACCCACTGTAACCTCTCAGTTCGATGAGGGTTAATTGTGCCCAAAGTCCAATCCTTTTTGCATCTTAATGTATAATCTTTTGGACAGAGTTTCCGGCTAAAAGAGCATGGGCGAGCGGCGTTCTCGCAATTTCGGTGCTTTACGGCTGAAAATCCGCTGTGGATTTTCTAAATGCTGGCCAGATCATTCACGATCTGGTCTTCGCCGAAGCCTTTTGTCCGCAGCAGGCCTGGTCGTGGCAGTGTCCTCCGCTCACGCTGCATCGCCTCCTCCGGTACTCCCACAAGGTGGCGCCTTCGTCGCGGGAACTGGCTCCATTGGTACCCCGACAGCGAACAGTTTGACCGTCACGCAAAGTAGCACCCGCGGCGTAATCAACTGGCAGGGATTTTCCATCGGGGGGGGTGGGGCCGTCCTTATTAACAACGGTTCCGGGGCCACTCTCAATCGGGTAACGAGCAAGCAGCTCTCCCAAATCGACGGGCAGTTGACAGGGACAGGCGCGGTTTTTCTCATCAATCCCAACGGCGTGGTCGTGGGACCTGACGGAAAGGTTTTGACGGGTAATGGGTTCGTCGGATCGACCCGTGACATAGCCACCGACGAATTCATGAAGAATGGACAGGTGACCGCGGCAGGCACATCGCCGGGTAATGTGTCCAATAAAGGAACAATCGTTGCTCAACAGGGCGATGTCATCCTGATTGGCTATTCAGTTGACAATAAAGGAACCATCTCCGCCCCGAATGGTACCGCTGCGCTGGCTGCCGCAAACCGTGTCGTTATGGCAACCACCGACGGTCAAACTCATATCTATGTTCAGGCTGATGCAAAGGCTACGGGAGATGTAACGCAGGCTGGCAGGATTGCGGCCGCTACCGCGGAACTTAAAGCGGCTGGCGGGAACATTTACACCCTGGCGGGCAATCGCTCGGGCCTGATCAATGCCACCGGCACAGAAACAATCAAAGGTCAGGTTTGGCTTTCAGCGCCAAATGGACAAGTGAACGTTGGCGGTACGATCTCTGCTCAAAACGCAGACGGAACCGGCGGCCAAATCGTCGTGAACGGCGCCAAGGTTGCCGTATCCGCGAATGCGCAGCTTTCTGCCGCCGGGTCCTCGGGCGGAACAATTCTCATTGGTGTCTCGTCGCCTGGGGGCGAGGATTTGGCGAAGTCAACTGCTGTGGCGACCGGCGCAGTAATCCAGGCCGGCGGCCGAGCCGGCGGCGGAATGATTGAGACCTCCGGCGAAAAGCTGGCGATCGGAAATGCCATGGTTCGGACGGGCAAGGGCGGCAAGTGGTTCCTGGACCCGGTCGACCTGACTATCGACAGCAATGCGGCGACAACCGTCGTTTCCAGTCTGAATGCAGGAACCGATGTTACAGCGATCACCACCTCCACCACGGCAACTGGTCCGGGCACCCAGAGTCCTGGACCCGGAGACATTATCGTCGCTGCGCCGCTCACCTGGACGGGTTCGGGCGCTTTGACTTTGAACGCCTTCCATGACCTTCAATTGAACGCCGCTATTTCCGGTGCCGGAAATTTCACGGGCGCTGCCGGCAATACGGTATTGGTGAATGGCAACCTGGCGGCTGCCAACGTTTCGGTGACAGCCAACGGCGGTGACCTGACGCTCGGGCCGAGTGTACGCATAACAAGCGGGACGGACATCATACTTGTAACCACCAATCGCTTCCTCAACGAAGCGGGCCCGGATGCACTTTCGGCGACTGCGGGACGATGGCTGGTCTATTCCAGCGATCCCGCAAATGACACGGTGGGCGGCCTCACACCAGACTTTCTGCAATACTCTGCGCATGCCCGCGCTCCACCTGCTGCCGCTGGAAATGGTCTCTTGTATTCGGTCTCTCCCAGACTTGCAGTTACTCTGTCTGGAGCCGTCAGCAAAACTTACGATGGCACGACGGATGCAGTTTTCTCGCCCTCCAACGCGGCTGTGTCGGGTTTGATCAATAGTGATACTGCCACAGTAACCGGAAGCTATGACACCAAAGACGCGGGAACAAACATTGGAGTAACAGCTTCTGCAATTACGGTCGATCACGGGGGAATTCCGGTCTATGGCTACGCCGGAACTAGTCCCTCGGAGAGGGCTTTCATTGGCGTCATTGATCCGGCAACACTAACAGTCGCGATCGTTGGCGACCCAACCAAGACATACAATGCCAGCACCATCGCGCTTCTCAGTCAAAGCAATTATCAATTCACTGGCTTTGTGGGAAGCGAAGGCGCAACCGTAAATCCAAGCTCGGTAGCTTACGATTCGCCGGACGCTGGACAGCACGTTGTGAATGCAACCTTCGTCTCAACCAATTTCACGGCGAATGCTGGCACTAATCTCTCGGACTATGTGTTGCCAACCAGCGCCACTGGAACCGGGCATATTAACCCGGCTCCGTTGTCGGTCATTGGTGTTCGGGCAACAGATAAACCCTACGATCAGACAACCGCGGATTCGCTGAATGTGTCGGGCGCTTCTCTGTTCGGTGTGATCGGATCGGACAATGTCTCCTTGGCAACCAGCGGGGCAACCGGTACTTTTGCCACGCCGAATGCGGGAACCGGCATCGCTGTCACGACCTCAGGCTTCACCATAAGCGGGGCTTCCGCGCACAACTATACGGTCGTATCGCCTAGCGGACTTACCGCAAATATCTCCCCGCTCACACTTAGCGTCACAGGCGTCATTGCCATGAACAAGGTTTATGACGGAACGACTGTCGCGACATTGGATACGTCGAATGCATCGCTGCTTGGGCTGTTGCCAGGCGATAAGGTGGCGGTGGGCGCCGGCACTGCGGACTTTGCGAACGCTGATGTCGGCACGGGCATTGCCATCTCGGTTAGCGGTTTCAATTTGTCTGGCCCGCAGGCTGGTAACTATCGGCCGACCGCGCCCAGCGGAGGCTTCGCGGCCGACATCACACCAAAGCCTCTGATGGCGTCGATTGTCGGAACGCCCACCAAGGTCTACGACGGAAACACGCGGGCGCCTGCCGGACCGGCGAACTTTCAATTGATTGGATTTGTAGGCAGTGATGGCGCTACAGTCACCCAAGCCTCGCAGGCGATTTACGATACCCCGAATGTGGGGACGCGTACAGTGACCGCCACTCTGGTGCCCTCGGACTATGTCGCAGACGGAAGCACGAAACTGAGCAACTATATCCTGCCGGGAACTGCGTCGGGTCCAGGTCTCATTACGACCGCGCAGATAACGATCGTCATCATCGGCAATCCCACGAAATACTTCGATGGCAACGCTAACGCGAGCCTGACTTCTTCCAACTACCAAGTCAGCGGGTTTCTGGCCGGCCAAGGTCTGACCGTCAACCAGCCATCCGGTCTCTACGACTCACCGAATGCCGGAGTTCGTCAAGTCAGCGCCAGTATTGGAGAATCGAACCTCACCCCGGATCCGGGCACAGTTCTGTCAAACTACAGCACTCCCACAACCGCCGTAGGCATGGGAACAATC
>Ga0126381_100002652_pt1 | contig 19394 bp, 20 predicted proteins | sample PanSoiMetPlot_28_FD_96465 | JGI IMG/M metagenome (GOLD analysis project Ga0126381, IMG submission 96465) | Tropical forest soil microbial communities from Panama - MetaG Plot_28 | ecosystem: Environmental > Terrestrial > Soil > Tropical forest > Bulk soil | place: Panama | collected 2016-02-17
CCATGGTGCTGCAGCGGCACTCGCCGGTGCTGCATCTGATTCAGCAGATTCGCGATGAGACGCACAGGTTTGCGGTGACCTTCCACCGGCTGCGACGCGGAAAGCGCCAGACCAAGAGCGCGCTAGAAAGCATTCCGGGGGTGGCAGAAAAGACGGCCCGCAAGTTATTGAAAGAGTTTGGCAGCTTGGCGAACCTCCAGCGAGCGGGAGTGGAGCGGCTAAGCGAGGTGATTCCGCGGGCTCGAGCGGAAAAGCTGCTGGAGGAGCTTGCCAGAGACGAAAGTAGTCGCTAACCCCTCGGCACGGCGCGTACCGGTTAGCAAGTATTGTAGGCCGCAAGTGGCTGTGTTACGTTGCATTTTGGAGGGACAACATGGCGGACAACGTAGGTTCGAAAATTTCTTATTTTCTGGTGGGGCTTGGTGTAGGCGCGCTGGTGGGTGTGTTGTTTGCCCCGAAGTCCGGCGAAGAAACGCGGAAATTCCTGGCGGACAAGGCCGACGAAGGCCGGGATTACGCACAGAAGAAAGCGCGGGAATTGCGCGAGCGCGCGGATGATTTGGTGGAACGCGGCAAGGATGCGGCTTCACGGCACAAGGAAACGATTACGGCAGCGGTCGAAGGAGCGCGGGATGCGTACCGGCGCGAGGCGGCGAAGTCGTAGTCACTAGATCTTGTTACGAGGTTGGCGGCGTTCGGCGGATTTCGCTTCGTGACTGCAGCCAGAGGGCGGAAGCGAAGGGGCGGACATGCAAAACTGGGTTGGAGTGGTGGTGGCGATTGCGCTGGTGTTGCAGGTGTCAGTCCTGACGGCACTGTTTTTGACCACGCGGCGCACCATGCAGAAATTGGACAAGACGGTCACGGATTTGAACGCCCGCGCGGGACCGATCCTGACGCGTGTGCAGATTCTTTTGGACGATACGCAGCCAAAAATCTCCACGATGGTGAGCGACGCCGCGCATATCGTGTATCTGGCACGCGGGCAAGCGCAGAAGATGGACCGAGTTTTCACTGACGCGGCGGACCGGCTCCGCGGGCAGTTGCTGCACGTGGACAGGATTTTGACCGGCACGATGGAAGCGGTTGAAGACGCGGGCGCGCAAGTCAGGCAGAGTTTTTGGAGGCCGGTGCAGAAGGTGTCGGCGCTGGTGCAGGGCATCAGGTTTGGCCTGGATTTGCTGCGGTCACGCAGGGCCAGGCAGACGGGGAATGAAGAGCCGTCTTCGGAGCAGGAAGAGGAATTGTTTATTTGAAGGGCAGGTTCAGGCTGAAAGGCTAAGTTTCTAAGAAAAGGCCTGGCGAATTGGCTTGACCATTTTTAGCCTGGTAGAACGAATTCAGCGAATCCAGGATCCGGCCAGGACCACGTCGCCGGAATAAAAGACGGCGGCTTGGCCGGGAGTTACGGCGCGCTGTGGACATCGAAAGGTGATGCGCGCGCGAGAGTAGGGGAGCGGCTCGACGGTGGCCAGGGCCGGCTCGTGCTTGTGGCGGATTCTTACCGCGGCGGAGATGGATTCCCCTGGTTCGGCAATCGAAAGCCAATTTACATTTTCCACTTCAAATGTAGTTGTGCGAATAGTCTCGTCGTTGCCCACGATAACGCAATTGGTTTGCGGGTCGATGGCCAGAACGTAGAGCGGTTTGCCGGCGGCGAAGCCGAGGCCCTTGCGCTGGCCGATAGTGAAATTATGAATGCCGTTATGGCGGCCGAGGACTTCACCGGATTCGGCGACGATGTCGCCGTCACTTGCGCTGAGTGGAATCTTATTTTCTGACGCGTAGGCATGGATGAACTGAACGTAGTTGCCGTTGGGCACGAAGCAAAGCTCCATGCTATCCGGCTTTTCGGCAACCGGGAGCGCTGCGCGGCGGGCGATTTCACGGACTTTTTCCTTGGACAATTCGCCCAGCGGAAATTCGCTGCGGGAAAGCTGCTCCTGCGACAGACCCCAAAGAAAATACGATTGATCCTTGGTGGCATCGCGGGCGCGCAGAAGTTGGAAGCGGCCGGTCGAATCATCGCGGCGGATACGCGCGTAGTGTCCGGTGGCCAAGCGATCAGCGCCGATCTGGCGCGCCATGCGGAGAAGCGGCTCGAATTTCACGTCTGTGTTGCAGTTAGTGCAGGCGATGGGAGTGCGTCCGCTGAGATAGTCCTGCACGAAGGGGCGAACCACGCGATCCTCGAATTGCTGCTCGAAGTTGACAACGTAGTGCGGAAAATTGAGATGTTGAGCGACGCGCTTAGCGTCGTAAACATCGTCGAGGGAGCAGCAGCGGTGCTGAGCAGGCCCGCTGCCCTGCAGTTCAGGGAGCCGGCGCTGGTTCCAAAGCTGCATGGTGAGGCCAACGATGGCGCAATTCTGTTGTTGCAGAACGGCGGCGACAGTGGAGGAGTCCACGCCACCGGACATGGCGACGGCCACCAGGCCGGGCTGAGTCTCCGGGCACTCGGGCAACGAGGGTTCGAGTTGGAGCGATGATGGCATGGCGACCAGCCTTTACAGTTTAGCGCGAGAGAAGCACACGACAAAGACGAGACGAGAAACAGTGAAAACGAGGTAGCGAAAGATGTCCCGCCCGCCTGATGAGATTCGAGACGCATCCTCAATGTTCCTTGATGACCGGACTAGGGGCCGAGACTAGTCTTTGCCTGCTCGTCCGGTGCGCTGCTGATCAAGGCGGCGGCGCTGAATGCGCCCATTACTGCAAGAATTGCCGCGCTCCACGCCACGGCTCGATAGCCCGCAAGGAAAGCTCGGTTCACAACTTGTCGTCCTGATTCGTCAGCCACATCCATACCTGCCAGTTTGCCGCGCTGCTCAATAACTTGCTGGCGAATCTGGTCCGGCAATGTGCCAACTGTTCGGCCGAGCTGACGATTGAATACACTGGACAAGACCAGCCCCAGCGCCGCCACCGCAAGCAGTGCCGCCATGCGAGAGACAGCGTTGTTAACCCCTGAAGCCACGCCCACATATTTGTCCAGCACCGCGCTCATCACGGTGGTGGTCAGTGGCGCAACGCTAACCGCCATTCCGAAACCGAGTATCACCACCGCGGGGAAAAACGTTGTCCAGTAGGAGCCGCCGAGTCCTGGCCGGCCCAACAAAGCAAAACCGATCGATGCAATCAGGGGTCCGATGATCAGCAGCTTTCTGGCGCTGTAACGCAGCAACAATCCTCCCGACCACCGGGACAGCAAGAACATCAGAATGATCAGCGGCAAAAGCGCCGCACCTGCTTCTGTCGAGGAATAGCCCTGCACCTGGATCAGATTCAAAGGCAGAAAGAACAACACTCCGCCCAGCGCGGCGTAAAGAAATAGGGTCAATAGATTAGCCCCGGCAAAATTCCGCGACCGCAGCAATCCCAGCGGCAACATCGGAGCCTTCACATGCGCTTCAACCAACACAAACGCGATCAATGCGGCGAGACCTGCCAGTCCTACCCACGGCGCGGATTCAATGAAGCCATAGACAATAGCGCCGAGGCCCGCGGCAGTCAGCAGCGCTCCCGGAAAATCGAGCTTGGTGTCTTCACTTTTCGCTCCGCGTTCCGAAACGCGAGCCATCGTCAACACGACCACCGCCGCAGCGATCGGTATGTTGATCAAAAACGCCCACCGCCACGAAGCATGTTGCACCAGCCATCCGCCGAAAACCGGTCCTATTGCCATGGTAATCGAAGTAAAACCAGACCAAGTTCCAATCGCTTTCCCGCGTTCCTCGCGCGAGAATGAAACTCCAATCAGCGCCAGGCTATTGGGCACCAGCAGGGCGCCGCCCACTCCCTGAACTGCGCGAGCTACCGTAAGCCCTTGCACGTTGTGGGCAAGACCGCAGCATATGGATGCCACCGCAAAAACGACGACTCCGGTTAGGAAAAGCTTGCGGCGGCCGTAAAGATCACCGAGCGAGCCGCCTATCAATAGCAGTGCGGCCAGGAAAAGAGCGTAAGCCTCGACCACCCATTGCACGTTGGCCATGGTCGCATGTAGGTCAGATTGCAGAGCCGGGAGCGCTACGTTCACCACCGTGCCGTCAATGAAGGCCATGCTGGAACCAAGGACGGTGACCGCCAGAACCCAAGCACCACGGCCCGCGCACGTGGGATCGGCGGAAGCAGCCTGCATCGCGGCATGATCGCACGGAGCCTTGCCGGCACTCACCATGCCTCATTTTGACTAATTTTCAGTGGATACTAAAGACCGTCCCAAAAGACACCACCGAATAGGACGACTCCGGCATGCGTGAACGGATACAGGCATAAAGCGAGGTGCGCTTATTTCTGGTAGGCGGGGGAGAGTTGGCGGAGCTGGGCGACGGCGGCGGGCACGATTTCGACAGCGGCGGCGATCTCCTGTGGCGTAGTGTGGCGGCCGAGGCTGAAGCGGACGCTGGCCCGCGCTTCTTCGGGTGCAAGGCCGATGGCGGTCAGGACGTGGGAGGGTTCGACCGAACCAGAGGAGCAGGCCGCTCCGGTGGAGCAGGAGAGTCCTTTTAGATCGAGGGCGATGATGAGGGCTTCGCCTTCGATTCCTGGGAGGGTGATATTGGTGGTGTTGGGAGTGCGGGGTGCGGCCATGGCGTTGGCGCGGGAATCGGGAATGCGAGCAAGCAGTTCGCGTTCGAGTTGGTCACGCAAGGCGGAGACACCCGCGGAGTCTGCGGCCAGAAAAGCCCGTGCGAGTTCGGCGGCTTTGCCGAGCCCGACGATGCCGGGGACGTTTTCGGTGCCGGGGCGGAAACCGCGCTGATGGTGGCCGCCGTAAAGAAGCTGGCGGAGCCGAGTCCCGCCGCGGATGTAGAGCGCGCCGACGCCTTTGGGTGCGTAAAATTTATGGCCGGAAATGGCGAGGAGATCCACGCCAAGGGTATTGACGTCGAGAGGAATTTTGCCAGCGGATTGTACGGCGTCGGAGTGGAAGTAGATGTCATTTTGCGCGGCAATCTTGCCGATCTTTTCCAGGGGCTGCACTGTGCCGAGTTCGTTGTTGGCGTGCATGACGGTGATGAGGGTAGTTTGCGGACGAATGGCGTCGCGCACGGCTTCGGGATCGACGAGTCCAGTCGAGTCGACCGGCAAATAAGTGACCTCAATCGCTCCAGCCGAGTCTTTTTCCAGAGATTGACAGGCGTTGAGAACGGCCTCGTGCTCGGTCTGGGTGGTGACGACGTGCTTGGTTCTGCCGGGAGCGTTACGCACGATGCCGAAGATGGCGTGATTGTCGGATTCGGTGCCACCGCTGGTGAAGACGATTTCCTGCGGGCGCGCGCCGAGCACCGCAGCTACTTGTTCTCGCGCGGTTTCGACGGCGGCGCGGGCGCGCTGACCGGGCGTATGGATCGAGGCAGCGATGCCAAAGTCGGCGGAGAAATACGGCAGCATGGCACCGAGCACTTCGGGCTCGACGGGGGTAGTGGCGTTATGGTCGAGATAGATGCGCATGGAAAAGCGTCCAAGGACCAGACCCTCGAGTCCCAGAGCCTGGCCCTCGTAACCCATATAAGTGTAGCGCGAAACCGAGGTTAAAGAATTTCGCAGATAGACGCGAGATGAAGGGACTGACCAACAGCAAGCGCAAAAAGGAGCGGCTGCGTGGCGGCTGCCCGGGGCGTCTGCGAAAATCTGCATGTGTTCACCGCTGTTCTGTTGTACCGACCAACCTGAGGGCGGCTCCAAAAGGGTGTACTTCTCTGGAATACAGACGACCTGCATGGAGCTGGAAGTTCTAGTACCGAAAATAAAGAGCGAGAAGATTTTCTTTGCGGGGTGTTCTATACAGGGGAAAAAAAGGAGGCCAGAAGATGAGTCGAACAATGCGATGGCTCTCACGAATCTTAGCAGTGGCGGTTGTTGGGGGAGTTCTGCTCAGCGCGGTTCCTGGAGCGTCGGCGGGGCAAATACGGCGGCGAGTCGTTATTGTCCAACCTTTCGCCCCGTTTTATCCGTGGGGTTATCCTTGGGGCTACTACCCGTATGCACCTTATTATTCAGCCAATTATGGTGAGGTGAAGATCGATACGCACCGCAAGGACCTGGCGGTGTACATTGATGGTGGCTATGCAGCTGAAATCAACAAGGACAAGAAGTTCACGCTGCGGCCTGGCAACCACGACATCGAGCTGCGAAATTCCGAGGGGCAGACGGTGTATCAGCAAAAGGTCGCCGTGATGGTAGGGAAAACAACCAAGCTGCAGGTCTCTTGACCTAGGGAAGAAACGCGGAGTCCCGACAGGACTTGCCGCCTATCGCCTGACTGCCAGGCCCGCGGGGGCCAGTTTAGGACGAGATCCGGCGGCGCACCCTAGCCGCCGGGCTCATTTTTTTTGCGGGGTGATGTCCGAGACGGGTAGGTCCCAATGGGCCAGCAAGATTTCAAAGCGGCGCTGCTCTTCGCGTTGATAGGGGGCTTGATCGGGATATAGTTTTTTGATCAGGGCCTCTTCGTCAGGATTTGAAGTGGTGGCGAGTGCGGAGTTTTTGTAAACAATCGTGACGCGGTAATCCCAGCGGGATTCTTCGGTCATGTGATTGGCGGGAGTCTCGATTTTGAGAGAGAGAATTCGGCCGGACTCCTCGATTTTCCGCAGCAGCGGGAAATGGTTTTTCAAGAAAAGATCAAGGAACTCTTTTTGATGGCCCCATTGCGTTTTGTAATAGTACTCCATGACATAGGGTTTGTCGGCGGAGCCCTGGGGCGGTGCCCCCTGAGCGAGAACGGCGGGCGAGAGGCCGACTAGCGTCAAGAGTAGAATTAGGATTTTCATGCAGTCCTCCAAGACGCGCTTGATTGTAGGCCGGAGGTGATGCCGCTAGCAATCCGCGTAACGTTTCGCGAACAAGCCAGCGTTGACCGGTACACACGAAAATGAGAATCTTACACATCGTGAGCGGAGGACCAATGCGGACAAATATAGAAATTGACGATCGGTTGATGAAAGAAGCGATGCGGCGCGCAAAAACAAAGACCAAGCGTGAGACGGTGGAACAGGGACTGCGCATGCTGATCAGGATCAAGGAACAAGCCGGCATCCGGAAATTCCGTGGCAAAGTAAAGTGGGAAGGGAACCTTGATGAATTGAGAAGTGCCCGGGAATGGTAATCGTCGATACTACGGTATGGATCGATCATTTTGGTGGCATTGAGAATCCTGAGACTCGCTGGCTCGATCTGGAGATCGATCGACGGAGGCTGGGGCTGACTGACTTGGTCTTGTCGGAAGTGCTGCAGGGAATCCGCGACCATCACGAATTCCTAAGCGTACGGCGAGAACTTCTGAAATTCGAAGTCTGTGCGACAGGTGGAGAAGGTTTCGCGATCTCGGCAGCCGTAAACTTCCGGAAGTTGCGAAAGAAGGGAATCACCGTCCGGCGCCTGGTGGACTGCTGGCTTGCGACATTCTGCATACGAGAAGGCTATACGTTGCTGCACCGCGACCGCGATTTTGAACCGTTCGAAAAAGAGTTGGGGCTTCGCGTTGTTCGACCGTAGTGGCAAGACCTTAGTGAACCATTTGAGAAGTCGTTCTACCGGATTGCAGGAGGCGAGTTTTGGCGTATCGGGATTTGCTGCAGTTTGTGAAAGCGCTGGAGAAGGCCGGGGAGCTGAAGCGGGTACGGGCGGAAGTGCATCCGGTGCTGGAGATCACGGAGGTGACGCAGCGGATTGTGCGCGACCCCAATCGCGCCAAGGATAGTGTTGGGCCGGCACTGTTGTTTGAAAGGCCGAAGGGGTCGCGGTACCCGCTGCTAATCAATGCGTTTGGCAGCGTGAAACGGATGTGCATGGCGCTTGAAGTACAAGAGCTGGATGAGGTTGCCGCGCGGATCCGTGGATTCCTGGACACCAAGTCGCCGCAAGGAATGTACGACAAGTTGAAGATGCTGCCGAAGCTGGCGGAGCTGGGCTCGTTTTTCCCAAAGAGTGTGAAAGATGGCGCGTGCAAGGAAGTAATTCACAAGGGCAGCGACGTCAACTTGCTGGATTTTCCGATTTTGCAATGCTGGCCGCAGGATGGCGGGCGATTCATCACCTTTCCGCTGGTGTTCACAAAAAATCCGGAGACGGGGAAGCGCAATGTCGGAATGTACCGCATGCAGGTGTATGACCAGCGGACGACCGGGATGCATTGGCAAACACAGAAGCATGGCGCGGAGCATTTTCGTGGCGCGCGAGCGAAGGATCCCGACGGGAAGATTGCGGTAAGCGTGGCCATCGGGGCCGACCCGGCGGCGACGCTTTCCGGGATGCTGCCGATTCCGCCGGACCTGGATGAAATGATGTTCGCGGGGTTTTTGCGGCGGGATCCGGTCGAGATGGTGCAGTGTGAAACGAACGAACTGGAAGTTCCGGCGAACGCGGAGATCGTGCTGGAAGGGCATGTAAATTTGAACGAAATGCGGACGGAAGGACCGTTTGGCGATCACACGGGATTTTATTCGCTGCAGGGCCAATACCCGGTGTTTCACATCGAGTGCATCAGCCATAAGAAAGATCCGATTTACCTGACGACGGTCGTGGGCCCGCCGCCGCAAGAAGATTTCTATATGGGCTATGCGGTAGAGCGGATTTTCCTGCCGGTGATGAAAATGCAGTATCCGGAAATTGTGGATGTGGCGATGCCGGCGGAAGGAATTTTTCACAATTTGATGATTGTGGCGATTCGCAAATCGTATCCGGGTCATGCGCGGAAAATCATGAACGCAATTTGGTCGCTAGGGCAGGCCATGTTCACGAAAGTGATTGTGGTGGTAGATCACGACGTGGATGTGCACAACTACAGCGAAGTGGTGTGGAAAGCGTTGTGCGCGATTGATCCGGAGCGTGACGTACAATTTTCGTTGGGGCCTGCGGATACGTTGGATCACGCAGCGCGGATTGAGGACTACGGATCAAAAATGGGAATTGACGCGACGCGCAAGTGGGCAACCGAAGGGTTTACGCGGCCATGGCCGGACGAGATTCTGATGGACGAAGCCACGAAGAAAAGGGTTGTAGAACTCTGGAAAAGTCTAGGAATTTGAGGAGCAGCCAGATTCCGCGGCCAGCTTTGCGGCGTTAGGCTCACCTGGTGTTCGAAGCCCTTTATGCTTTCTAGGCTTCCTTCGGTCCGCATACCGGCGAAATGGTTACGCATGCGCCGAACGACAGACATCCAGTCAGTCATTCAACGTAAGCGAAATCATGCCGTGACGGTGTAACGCCCTCAGTCGCCGGGGAACCAAGCCAAACCATCCACGCCCGGCGATAACACGATCGGCGCTTCGAGTTTGCTGCGGCGAATATCGAATATTTCGATGGTGCCTTTTTGCGGTGCGCTGATGTAGCCATAGTTGCCGGCTCGATCGACGGCGATCTCTCCGATGGCTTCAGGAATCAGGTAGGTCCCGACCACTTTCTCCGTGGGCAGATCAATCACGAAAAGTTTGCCTGATGGCGCGTTTGCCAGAAGGAATTTTCCGTCTGGTGTCGGCGTGGACGAATAGACCGTGGCCGGCAAGTCGATCCAACGAACAACTTTGTTGGTAGCAGTGTCGATGACCGCGATGCGCGGCGCATCCTGATCATGGGTGAAGACAAAGCGTCCATCCGGTGAATTCGAAATGCGTTGCACTTTTTTGGCGACAGGAATGACGGTGATGAGCGTGCGCTTATGCAGGTCCACGACGCTGACCGAACCGGGTCCAACGTTGGCGGTGTAGGCGCGTTGGCCGTCGGGTGAAATCGCCAACATGTGGGATTCATCGGCACCCGTGGGGATTTCGCCCACCACTTTTCCGGAGGCGGGTTCAACGACATAAAGGGCCCTGGCTAGCTCCGCGGTGACATAGAGCAGGCCGTCGGGAGCGAATTTGGCGCAGTGAGGACGTACGGGTTTGCCGAGCTCGATGATGCGTACGGTATGCAGGGTGTGGAGATCGACCACCTGGACGGTGCTGCCGTCGGTGCCGGGTTTGCCAACGCCGGAATTGCCGTAGATCGGGACGTACCCAAGGCGATGGTCGGGGCTAACGGCAACTTCATGGCCGTTGATATCGACGCCGGCTTTTCCAACCATCTTTCCAGCTGAGGGATCCACCACGACGGCAGTGTGGTCGAACTGGTTTGCCACCAGAAGCAGGCCGCCGGGCTGCGGCCCGGCAGGGCCGGGAGTCGTGCTGCGAAAAGCAGCGGCGCCGAAAAAGACCAGCAAGACCGCAAAAACAGGCAAGAATTTCATGGGATTCCTCGATGAAAATGTAGCTTGGCGGGCGGCGCGCAGTATAGCACCGGGAAAACCCGACGATTGCAGGTGAAAGCCGAGAATACCAGCACGAAGATGGGAAAGAATTACTGTCCAGCGGGACAGGCCGCAGTTTCGAGAAAAACCACAACTAATTGTGCTATTTTACAAAACAACTGCCCATATATTGGGTACAGTGCCCAAGATAACCCCAGAACTGCGGTCAATTGCCCATATTCTTAGGACAACTGCGGGAGTTAAACGCTTGACCGTGCGGACTTCAGGATGGGATAACGCTGACACGGGGCGCACTCTCCGAATTCCACGGTGTAGGTCGAGAGTAGCGTCAATAAGAAAGAGTTCGGGCTTGCAGAGAACTACCCGGAGCGGCGTACCTCGTGAGCGAATCGCGTGAAGTGATGAATGTGCGGCAAGCGTCGCAGTATCTGGGGATCAGCCCGGACACGCTGTACCGTTACATCACCGAAGGCGAAATACCGGCATTCAAACTTGGTAATCGCTGGAAATTACGTAAGACCATTCTGGATCGATGGATGGAACGGAAAATGAGCCAGGTCCACGCGAGGCGGCGGTAACAGGCAGGAGAAGGGCACAGATCGAGCGAGTAAAGGGGCTGCAAGATGTTATTCGGCGGAAAAAGCAAGCAGCTGGTTGGGCTGGACATCGGCTCAAGTTCCATCAAGTCCGTGGAGCTCAAGAGCACCAAAGCCGGTTACGAGCTGGTCAGCTTTGGAATGGAATCGCTGGCACCGGATACCGTGGTGGATGGCGCGATCATGGATGCACCGCAGGTCGCCAATGCCATCGGCCGGATCTTCGATTCCTCCAATGTGAAAACGAAGAACGTGGCCACGTCGGTTTCCGGACATTCGGTGATTGTGAAGCGGGTTCCCTTGCCGCTGATGAGCGAAGAAGAGTTGTACGATCGCATTCCGGCCGAAGCCAGCCAGCACATCCCATTCGACATTGCCGACGTGAACCTAAGCTACCAGTTGCTGGAGTCCATGGACTCGCAAATGGATGTTCTGCTGGTGGCGGTAAAGAAGGACAAGATTCTGAACCACACCAACGTACTGGCGCAGGCCGGCAAGACTCCGGTGGTAGTGGACATCGATGCATTCGGGTTGCAGAACTGTTTTGAAGTGAACTATGAGCCGGATGCGGGACAGACGGTGGCGTTGCTGAACATCGGCGCGAGCGTGATGAACATCAATATCGTGCGCGGCGGAATTCCGCTGTTTACCCGCGACGTGAGCGTGGGCGGCAATCAGTACACCGACGCGCTGCAAAAAGAATTGGACTTGAGTTTCGAAGATGCCGAGAGGCTGAAGCGCGGCGAAACCCTGCCCAGCGTCACCGACGAGCAGAAGCAGCAGATTTTGCGCAGCGTGAGCGACATTCTGACCCTGGAAATTCAGAAGACTTTTGACTTTTTCCGCGCCACGGCGAGCGGAGAAAACATTCAGCGGATTCTGGTGGCTGGCGGTACAGCGCGGGTGCCTGGCCTGGTGGACCTGCTGCGCGAAGAGTTTGCGATGCCGGTGGAGGAGTTGAATCCGTTTCGCAAGATTCTGATTAATCCCGGCAAGCACAGCGACGATCAGATTCGAGACATGGCTCCGCGGCTGGCAATTGCCGTGGGCCTGGCGTTGAGGAGCTTCGACTAGCCATGATCCGCATAAACCTTCTGGGGCAACAGCGGCCGAAGTCAGCCAGACGGCCAGTAGATACGGGTGCAGCACTGCCGGCGGTCTTCATCGGAGCTGGAGTAGTGCTCGGCGGCCTGGTGCTGGGCTACTTGTATTTTTCCTATCAGGGCCAGCTGAACCAGGAAAACAACCGCATTAAGCAACTGCAAGCACAAAAGACCGAGCTGCAGAGCATCAAGCAGCAAGTAGAAGCGTTTGATAAGCAAAGAGCGGTTCTGCAAGTTCGCGTGGACACCATCGAAAAGCTGCAACGGGATCGCACCGGCGGACAGGAACTGCTGGACATGGTGGCCAACACAGTTTCCCGCGCGGAAAACTTGTGGCTGACGAACATGGTTCGCAAGGGAAACACTCTCAATATCGTGGGTTCCTCGGCCTCGATTAATTCGGTCGCCAACTTTATTACCGCCATGAAGCGCTCTGGATACTTCCAGAAGGTGGAAATTGACGAAACCAGGCAGGAAGACACCAAGAGCGTGGAAATCTTTACATTCAAATTGAGCGCGGACATTAACCCGGTAGCACCGCAGGCCAAGCCGGCTAGCGCGCCGGCGGCGAATGCCACGCCTGCGAAAAAGGGTTAGGAGATCGCCATGGCGAATCCATTGAGGGACATGTCGGTAATCATGCAGGGCCTGGTAGCCGCGGCGATTGCCGTGGTCCTGGTGCTGCTCGGGATTTACCTGCCGATTTCGCCGGTGGCGCAGGAAAAAGATTCAGTGGACAAAGCGGTGCACCAACGGTCGGAGCTGACACAGGAAGTGCAGCAACTGCAGGTGTATCAGCGTCGGTTCGGCGAACTAAAACAACAGATGGATGCCTTGAACAAGCAGCTGGATACGCTGAAGGCCATCGTGCCGGAGGAAAAGGAGACCGACGAATTTATCCGCCTGCTGCAAGGCGCTGCAGCATCGTCAAACGTGCAACTGCGGCTGCTGAAAGCCAAGGCAGTGGTGGCGAAGGACAACAACTACTTCGAAATGCCGTTCGATGTTCAGGCAGACGGCCCGTACTTCAACGTGCTGGATTTCTTCGGAAGACTGAGCCGCCTTTCGCGAATCATCAATGTGGGCGATCTGGAGTTTTCCGATCCCGACAAAGCCAAGGGTGGACATTACGTGCTGCGTCCGGGAAGCACAGTGAGCGGGACGTTTACAGCCACAACGTATTTTTCCAAACCGGATACCACACCTTCGACGGGTGGAGCCAAACCGGGAGCGAAAAATTGAGCGGGAATGAACAAACTATGCGCCCTCTAATGACCTTGCTAGTTGGGATCACGCTGCTGGCCACGCCGGGAATGCGCGGGCAGACAGCCCCCGCTCCAGCCACGACGACGGCAGGCAAGCCAGCCGCCGCCGCACCGCAGGCAGCTGAGACTGCGCCAGGAAAGCCCGCGGCCAAGCCGGCGGCGAAGTCTGCGAACACGCCGTCCAGCAAACCAGCAGCGAAAATGCACGCCAAAGCCGCCGCGAAGTCCGCGACGACACCCGCGGCAAAAACAGTTTCGGAAAAGAAACCGGTGGCCAGCGAACAGAAGATCGCGCGGCGCGACCCGTTCGAATCGCTGGTGGGCCGCAAGCAGGCTCAAGATGCGCTGGCCAAGAATTTGCCTCCGGGAAAAGCGGGGCTGCAGGTGAGCACGCTGCGCCTGGACGGAATCGTGAAGTCCGCCAACGGCATGATTGCCGTAGTGGCCAACCCTCAACAGAGGACCTATTTTCTACGCGAGGGCGACCAGTTGTACGACGGCAAAGTGGAAAAGATTTCGATGGAAGGCGTGACCTTCCATGAAGAAGGCAAGGACGCGTTCGGCAAGCCTGTCGAGCGGGAAGTAAACAAGAGACTTTACACCAGTGCAGGAGAACAGCAATGAAGACCAACTGGCCAGCCCTACGCAACGGCTGCCTGATCCTTGCAAGCCTGGCGAGCAGTGCCACTCTGATGCTGGCACAGTCGCAGGAGACCGCCGGAGCACCGGCGACCGCTGCGGTGATTTCCAGCGTAGCGGTGATGCAGGCTTCGCAGCGAGCGAGCGTGAGAGTGCAAGGCGAAGGCCGCCTGGACGCGCGCGCGGTACGGATGCAAAATCCCGACCGGTTGGTGCTGGATTTCGCCGGCACGAGGATGGCGGTGCAGAAGACCATCATCCCGGGCGTTTCAGCCCCGGTGCGCGGAGTGCGGCTAGGACAATACCGGCCGGACGTGGCGCGCGTGGTGGTGGACCTTACGGCCGCCGCTCCTTACCAAATCGGGCGGGAAGGCAACACGCTGGTCATCTACTTTGAAACTGCGGTGGAAGGGATGAACAACAGTATCAGTGCGACGACGGCTTCGGTGACCAACCGCGAACCCTCATTTCACTACGGAAGTGGCGCGCCGCGCAGCAAGGAAAGCCGCCAGACCGAGTTCATGACCATTACCGCGCCGCGCTTTGCGCTCCCCAACGAATTGACCAGGCCGAACGCCGCGCTGGGTTTCTTCGCCGGAAATGAACAGCCGACGCGCCCAGCAGCCCCCTCGGCGCAACAGGCTTCGCAGCAAGCGGTACAGCAAGCGAGCAACGCTGCGGCGACCATGGCCACGTCGGCCCAGCAGGGTTCGACGGCGAGTAGCGTTAGCGCATCGAGTAAGTACACCGGCGAACCGATTTCGGTAAACCTGAAGGACGTGGACCTGCGCGATTTCTTCCGGCTGATTCACGAAATCAGCGGACTGAACGTGGTGCTCGATCCGGCGGTAAAAGGGACTCTGACCATCGTGCTGGATGAAGTGCCGTGGGATCAGGCGCTGGACATCGTGTTGCAGAACAACGGTCTGGACAAGCAGCTGAACGGCAACGTGTTGCGCATCGCCACCCGCGACACCATGAGGAAAGAAGCAGAAACCGTGCGCGACCTGGAAAAGGCGCGGGCGGAAGCTACCGCTCCGGTCACCGTTACGCGCGTGCTTAGCTATGCCAAGGCAACCGCGATGACGCCCACATTGAGGAAGTTCCTTTCCCCCCACGGCGACATTCTGTCCGATGACCGTTCGAACCAGCTGATCATCCGCGATATTCCCGAGGTCATTCCGGTGATCGACAACCTGATTCACCAACTGGATCGCAAATCACAGCAAGTGGAAATCGAAGCACGGGTGGTTTCCGCTTCACGGTCCTTCGCGCAGGATATCGGAACTGAGCTGGGCTTTGCGGGGACGACCACCAGCGGCCGTTCGCTGTTCTCCGGAGTGCCAGCAGTCGGCGGCAGCGGTGTGACCCCTGGTCCTGGAATTCCGCCAAATCCGGTTTCGATTGCAAGCGGTGTTACGTCCGGCAACGGAGTTACCAGCGGCCTGCCGCTGAACACCTCATTCCAGGCCGGTTCGCCTACGTCGGGTTTTGGCTTCTCGCATCGTTCACCCAACTTCGCGATCGATTTCTTCATTACCGCAGCCGAGTCCAAGGGCGTTGGAAAGTTGCTTTCAAAGCCGCGCGTGGTGACCCAGAACAACGAAAAGGCCACCGTCAAGCAAGGTACCAAGATTCCGATCCAAACCACCATCAACAACACGGTTTCCGTGCAATACATCGACGCGGTGCTGAAGCTGGAAGTCACACCGCAAATCACCGCCGAAGGCACGGTGTTTATGGACGTACTGGTCGAGAACACGCAGGTGGACAACGGTATCACTCGCATTCAGGGTATTCCGGCTCTGGATACGCAGTCTGCTGAAACCAAGATCCTGGTTCCCGATGGCGGAACGGTGGTCATCGGCGGCGTGATCGTTACTCAGCAACGGGTGGACGTGACGCAAGTGCCGGTGGTGGGCAGCCTGCCGGTGATCGGCAACTTGTTCAAGCGCACCAATGTGACCGTATCGTCGCAGGAGTTGCTGTTCTTCCTGACGCCGAGAATCATTCCTGGATAATTGCTGGCGGAATTCTCGAGTCGGAATTCCTTTCAACTTTTCACGAAATCGGGGAGACTACGGTCTCCCCGATTTTTTATGCCGACACCACATTCAATAAGAATCGAAAATTTACGGAAGGTGATCAGGCGTAGCGCGCTCGATGCGCTGCTGATCACCAGCCCGGCGGACTGGTATTACCTGACGGGTTTCACGGGCGACGCGGGCGTGCTCATAGCGGAGCCAGGCGGATTGACGCTGGTGACCGACGGGCGATTCATGGTGCAGGCTGCGGAGGAATTGCGAGGCGTGGCTGTCGTCGAGCAGCGGGAGGGTCTCTATCGGACTTGCGGGGAGCTGCTCAGAAAATCCAAGCGCCGGCGGGTGGGGTTCGACGCCAACCAGCTGACCGTGAGTCAACTCCGGGTTCTGAAAAAGGCAACCGGGGCCCCGACAAGGTTTCGGGAGGCCAGCGGACTGGTCGCAGACCTGCGAGCGCATAAAGACGCCGGAGAACTGGCCAGGATGCGCAGGGCGGCGGTCCTGGCGGACCAGGTGGTGGAGCACGCGATACGGCTGCTGAAGCCGGGAGTCAGGGAGTTCGAAATTGCGGCCGAGATTGAATACCAGATGCGCAAGAGAGGAGCGAGCGGCGCAGCGTTTGAACCCATCGTCGCATCCGGTGCGCGGGCCGCCTTACCACATGCGCGACCCACCGCTAAACGATTGAGGAAAAATGAGTTGGTGGTACTAGACCTGGGTGCTATACTTGCTAAATACTGCAGCGACATCACGCGAACTGTGTATGTGGGCAAGGCTCCCGCAAGGGTACGCTTGTGGTATCAGGCGGTGCTGGAAGCGCAAGCGGCGGCGATCGAGGCCATCCGGCCGGGGCGGACTTGTGGAGAGGTCGATGCCGCGGCAAGAAGGGTTCTGGCTGCCCATCAACTGGATCAGTATTTCGTGCATAGTACCGGGCATGGCTTGGGACTGGAAATACACGAGGACCCACGGCTGGCCAAGGGGCAAAAAACACAGCTTGCCTCGGGAAACGTGATTACGGTAGAACCGGGTGTGTATTTGGCGGGCGTCGGGGGGATCCGGATCGAAGACGACGTAGCGGTGCATGAACAGCGTACGGAAATATTGACCCGCGCCTCGCGGGATTTCATCGAGCTCTAATACAAAGAGAATGAAACGCAAAAAGCCTTTGAAGTCTGGTGGCGGGTCTTCTGGCGGCCCGAACATAGATCAGATTGAGCTGCTCCTGAAAACCATGGCGGAGCACAATCTCGAGGAGTTCGAATATTCCCGCGGCGACTTGCGAATAAGGCTGAAGAAGCCTTCCGCCGTCGTGGCAGTAGCTTCGAGAAATAGCGCCATACCGGAGATCATCGTGGCGGGCCCGCCGTCATCCAGCGCGCCGGCGGCTCCGCTGGCCGCTCCTGCCGCAACAGAGCCGAGGTCTAGTGAAGATTTGCACCTGGTGAAGTCTCCGATCGTGGGGACATTTTATGGTTCGCCAAGCCCGGGAGCGGAACCGTTTGTGAAAATTGGAGCGTACGTGGAAGATGGGCAGACGCTTTGTATCGTCGAGGCCATGAAGTTGATGAATGAGATTGAATCCGACAGCAGCGGGGAAGTGCTGAGGATTTTCGTGGAGAACGGGCAGCCGGTCGAATACGGCCAGCCTTTGTTTGGAATCCGTCCGAGCCGCAAGAAGTAGGCGGCCACCCATATGTTCAATAAAATTCTGGTAGCCAACCGCGGGGAAATTGCCCTGCGGGTGATTTGCGCCTGCAAGGAATTGGGAATTTCGACGGTCGCCGTGTATTCGGAAGCCGACCGCAACTCGCTGCATGTGCGGTTTGCCGACGAAGCGGTGTGCATCGGGCCAGCGCGGAGCAGCGAAAGCTATCTCAATATTCCGCACGTGATCAGCGCGGCGGAAATCACCAATGTGGATGCCATTCATCCCGGGTACGGATTTCTTTCCGAAAGTGCCAATTTCGCAAAGGTGTGCGAAGCCTCGGAGATCACTTTTATCGGGCCACGCCCGGAAATCATCGAGATGATGGGCGAAAAAGACCGTGCGCGTCGCGAAGTCAAGAGTGCCGGGCTGCCGACGATTCCAGGAAGCGATGGCGCCGTCGAAGGCGAAGAGCAACTGGCCAAGGAAGCCGCTAAGATTGGCTATCCACTGATCTTGAAGGCGGTGGCTGGCGGTGGCGGACGTGGGATGCGCGTGGTGCGGAAACAGGAAGAGCTGCTGTTCGCCTATGAGACCGCGCGCAGCGAAGCGCAACAGGCGTTTGGCACGCCGGATGTTTATGCTGAGCGGTTCATTGAAAATCCGCGTCATATTGAGTTTCAGGTATTGGGGGATCAGCACGGCAAGATCATTCATCTTGGCGAAAGGGAATGCTCGATCCAGCGGCGCCACCAAAAGCTGATCGAAGAGTCGCCGTCGCCGGCGCTGGATCCGAGAGTTCGCAAGGAAATGGGCGCTAAGGTGGTCAAGGCCCTGCAGAAGGTAGGCTACACCAACGCTGGCACTGTCGAGTTCCTGATGGACACCGACGGCGCGATTTACTTCATCGAAATGAATACCCGCATCCAGGTGGAGCATCCGGTCACGGAATTTGTTACCGGTGCGGATCTGATCAAGGCGCAGATTCGCATCGCGGCGGGCGAAAAGCTGGATGACGCTATAGGCGAAATACATTTTTCCGGCCACGCCATCGAATGCCGTATCAATGCCGAAGATCCGGAGACCTTTGTGCCGTCGGCGGGGCGCATTACAACGTTTCAAGCGCCTGGCGGCACGGGCGTGCGCGTGGATTCGGCGGCATACGCCGATGCGGTGATTCCGCCGTATTACGATTCGATGATCGCCAAGCTGATTGTTAAGGGCCGCGATCGCGCGGAAGCGATTGGACGGATGAAGCGCGCTCTGGAGATGTTTGTGATTGAGGGGATTAAGACTTCGATTCCTTTGCACCGCCGTATTTTGGCCGATCCGGACTTCGCTGCGGGCCGGTTCGATACCCACTTTATTGACCGATTGTTCGCCGCGACTGGCATGCCTGGCGGCGCGGGGAAAACCGCTGAAAAGTCCGCCAGCAATCTCGCTAAACCCAGGAAATAGATGGCCAATCGCCTTGCCTTGCCGCCATTGTACGTGATATTAGACGCAGCGTTGCTCCCCTCTGACCCAATCCAGTTGACTACCAGGCTGCTGGATGCGGGCGCCCGCCTGTTTCAATACCGCAACAAGACTTCGTCTTCGCGCGAGTTGCTGCATGCGTCGCAGGCGTTGTGTCTGACGGTGCTGCAGCATGGCGGATCGTTTATCGTAAATGATCGTGCCGATATTGCCCGGCTGGCTGGGGCCAGTGGTGTGCATCTGGGGCAAGAAGATTTGAGCGTTTCTGGGGCCCGGGAGATTGCGGGAAAGCACAGCCTGATTGGACTCTCGACGCACAATCTGCGGCAGGTCGAGGCCGCGGCTGAGTCTGACGCGGACTATGTGGCCATCG
>Ga0126381_100002653_pt1 | contig 19391 bp, 14 predicted proteins | sample PanSoiMetPlot_28_FD_96465 | JGI IMG/M metagenome (GOLD analysis project Ga0126381, IMG submission 96465) | Tropical forest soil microbial communities from Panama - MetaG Plot_28 | ecosystem: Environmental > Terrestrial > Soil > Tropical forest > Bulk soil | place: Panama | collected 2016-02-17
AGCAATTCGTCCCCATTACGAGAGATCACACTGCATTTTGCCGCGTTTTGGCTTGGACCGAGCTGCGTTGGCGCGCATCTTGCCGCGCACGCGGCCTGCGCCATCTCGTAGTTACCGCTAATGCCGTTTTTCCGACCGGAACCGCGTCGCTTCTCGCCAAAGTTTCGGGCCGGTAGTAGGTGCGGGAGGCTTCGCGCGTCGATCCCAATGAAGGCGTCGCACGACGACTAGCCATTTGCGAATCGTCGTTTTCACGTGTGCGGGCGGACATTCCCAACCGCCGTTTTTGAATCCGAAAACAACAATTTGCCGTCAACCACCTTCATAGGGGAGGTGAAGCCGGATCCGACCGCTGGCCGGTCTGCTTGCGGTGTACCACTGGGTCCATCCTTGGGCCAGGCGCCGCGAATCGCCATCGCATTCGACGCCTCGCTATGTCCGGCCGAAACGGCCAGGAACGAAAGGAGTCATGTGGACCAATCCGCTATCGCGTAGGACCACCATAGCACTGGCCTCCATCCTGCTGGCTGTCTCAGCGCGCGCACAGACTCCGCCAGCGCCAACCTCGAGCGTGGAGAGCGAACTCATGCAGATGCGCACCGAGAATGGGGTGATTCGCGAGCAGCTCAACCGGCTCGAGGAGCAGCAAAAGACGCTGCTGCGTTTGATCGACCAACTGCAGCATCGCCTCGACGGAACACCTGCTCCGATCGCATACACTCCTCCACCACCACCTCCTCCCTCGCCCGAACCGGAGCCGCCGGCACAGACGGCTCGGGACCGAAATATCGCAGCAGAAGATCCTTACGCCGACAGCATCGTGCTGGTGAAGACGCGCGAGGATGCCAGAATCCCGATCCTGCTCCAGCTCTGGGACATCACCCAACTCCGATATACCAACACGGCGTTCGGAAACGACAACTATACCGATCACTTGGGGGCTGTCCGGGGGGTCATACGGCGCAATGACTTCAGTTTTAACCGGAATATGCTCCAATTCGTTGGCTATATCTTCGACAAGAGGCTACAGTTCAACCTCATCGGCTGGGCATCCAACTCGTCCGCGGCATTTATCATGGGCGGATCCGTCTCCTGGAGATTCAACAAGATTGTCACAATATACTTGGGATATGGGGGTGTCCCCGGCTCGCGCTCGCTTGCGGGGACGTTCCCGTATCTCGTGCAAACCGACCGCAGCATGGCCGACCAGTTCTTCCGCCCCGGCTTCACTCAGGCGACTTGGATCGACGGAGAGTTCTGGAAAGGGCTTCACTACAAGCTATTCACCGGCAACGGCCTCAACACGGTGACGATCCCGACGACCAAGATCAACCGGCACCTGGTGTATTCCGGCAGTGTATGGTGGGAACCTCTTGGAATCTATGGAATTCCAGGACGCGCCACCGGCATGTACGACGATTTTCAGTGGCACGAGAAGCCGGTAATTCGAGTCGGCACTAGTTACACGATGTCGAAAGAGAATCGATACTCGAACACGGCAGACGTGGCCACCAACCCGGAGAATGTGGGGCTATTCAACTCGGACGGCGTGAACACGTTCGCTACCGGAGCCTTTGCGCCCGGCGTCACTGTTACCGACGCGACGTATCGCATGTTGGCAGCGGACGGCGGCGTGAAATGGCGAGGGTTCGCCTTGAATGCGCAGTATTTCTTCCGCTGGCTGAATCGCTTTCGCGCGGACGGCCCGATCCCGGTCACGGAGACGTTCGACCACGGATTCGAGGTGGTGATCAGCCAGTTTGCCGTGCCGAAAAGGCTGGAATTGTATGGGCGTACTTCGTTCATCTTTGGCCAATTTCGGAACTCCTATGAATATGCGCCCGGCGTCAAGTGGTATCTCATCCCGAATAACCATCGCATCTGGCTGGCGGCGGAGGGCCTGCGAATCGTGAACAGCCCAGTCGCCTCGGTTATTACTCCCTATAACTCCGGGTTCACGGGGTGGGCGCCAATGCTGCAATGGATGTTCAACTTTTGAACTTAGGTACTTAAGAGATGAACAAAGGGAAATTGACGCGGAAGATCAGCCATGAAATCAAAGAGTTTCTGACGGTATTTCTGTTTCTCGCGCCCTTCTTTCTCTCCTTCGCTGTCTACGGGATGTATGTCGCGCGGAATCTCGGGCACCCTTACTTCCAATACGGAGCAGCGCTGGTGAATGCGCTCGTCCTAGCCAAGATAGTCTTGATCGGGGAGCAAACCGGGTTGGGTCTGCGCTTTGAGAAATTGCCGCTGGTCGTCCCGACGCTTTACAAATCAGCGGTGTCCACCATGTTTTACTTGGCGTTTCGCACGCTGGAAAGCATCATACACGGACAGCACCTGGGCAGCGGCCTCAACGTGGAGATGATTTACGGAAAGGGCAAGATGCTCAGCCAAGCAACTTTCATATTCCTCGCATTTATCCCCTTCTTCGCCCTGAGGGAGGTTCGTCGAGTTCTGGGCAACGACCATTTCCGTTACCTGTTTTTCGGTCGAGGACAGCCGCTCGATTCGGATATAAAACTGCCACGGATCGCTTGATGTGACGTTTCTTTTCTCTTATGAAAGGCTGTGCCGTAGTCCGATTGATGAGCGCCGCCAAGCGCGAGAAAAAACTTCCGACAAGCGGTCGCGAAGTGGCGATATCATCCATTACCATAATTTATGGGATTACATAACTCTATTAATGGAAATTATGGATGATCAACGTCTATCGACCGGAACCGTCAATTCTCCGCGACAGCAACGACACTTCAACACAGTTCGTCAGATGTTAGGCCTCATGACGGAGTGATCTGCCAGAGACAAGACGTCCATCCCCCACGGCAAATCCTTGGGACAGGACCTGCCACTCAGTCCGGTCGGAGCACGACGTTCACGTTGATGTCCCTCAGATTCCGAGTGACTATCAAATTTCGCTCGGCCATATATACCGGCGGCCGGACCATGAAAGTGAGAGGAGCCTTCACCGCCAAATGGATGGGCGCAGCGTGCAAAGACGATAACTAGTCGCAATCGAATTGAGCCCGCAAGCGCGTATCAGTCACGAGCATCGCACTACTTTATCGGGAGGATGCCTTATGGGTGGGTGGCGGATCGTGAAACAGGGCGATTGCATCAGCAGCATTGCCAAGGAGAACGGGTTATTCTGGCAGACGATCTGGGACCATCCAAATAATCGCGATCTTCGGAACCTGCGTCACCACGGATCGCCGCCATGTCTTCGTGCAGAAAGGAGTGCCCGCGAAGATCAGGCTGCGGCTTACCGTCAACAAGAAACCGCGAAAAAATACACCCTATACGCTCGTCATCGACGGGCAGATTTTCAGGGGCAAGACGAACGCTGATGGACTCCTTGAGCAGTACATTCCGCCCAACGCGAAATCCGGAAAGCTCATACTCATGGACCATGGCGTCGTTCAGACTCAGGATCTGCGTATCGGGGTTCGAATCCCTGCGTCCCAGCCAAGGAAGAGTTCACGCTTCGGATTCGCCGTGCGAAAGAGCGCTTGGGGCGCCTCGAGGAGCAACTGCAGTCCCAAGCGGATCTGGCCGCGCAACGACGCGAACTGTTCTTGATCATCACACGCCTGGAGGACTTCACTGCCCGCATCAAAGACGGGCTCCAGCACGCCGACTGGCACACGAAACGAAATCTCGTCCGCGCACTTGTTCGACGCGTAAAAATTGGCCCGGACGGTGTGAACGTGGTCTTCCGAGTTGATCCCGCAATCCCGCCGTCAGTTTCTCCCGGCGGGATTATGCCAGATTGTACAAGGGGAGAACCGACCGAAGAGAGCGAAGCCGTTGGAAATCGTTCGCTTTGGCCAGGACTGGAGTTCACGCTGGGGACGACGTTCCAATTGTGACGCGGTGATGAAACGGTTCGACCCTGGCAAACTGGGCAACCTAATTATTCCGGCAAGCCGACTCTCCTTCGAAGCGCCTTGACGCGGGGATCGCGATGCAGCAGGGCGAATTCCGGGGAGTTGAGAGCGCGACCTATCCGCGCCGGGCCGAGCTCCGCCACGTGATCCAAGGCCTGCAATGTTCGATCTTTATCGCCTAAACCGGCGTAGATGAGCGCCTGCGAGAACGCATTTGGGGCGACGGCTGCAGCAACTCTCTCAGCCTCCTCCCGCCGTCCGGCCCGTCCGTAGGCGTAACCCAGATAGCGTGGATTCTGAATTGTGGAGAGAATCTGGATCGCCTCGTCAGTTTTCCCTTGACCCACCCGGGCACGGCCCAGGCATTCAGCATCGGCTGCGCAATGGCCGGCTGCCTCATCATACTGGCCGGCGAAAATAAGCATGACGGCAAGCGTGTGCTGAATCGACGGCGAGAGGGGATCGGCTTTCTCCGCCACACGCATCTGTCGAACTGCCTCTTCAATGCGGCCGAGCGGCAACAGGAGCCAACCGCTGAAATCCTCATGGGTCTGCGAGTTACTTGGATCGAGTTCGATTGCCCGGCGGAAGCTCTTCTCCGATTGCGCCCATTGCCCGTCGCGCGCGTACTCCATGGCGAGCGCGTCGTGCGCCTCGGCGAGCAAGGGGTCCAACTGGATCGCTTTCTTTGCCGCCGCTCGCATTTCCGCCAGCTCGCCTGCATGGTCGTCCCGAAAACCCTGCGCGGAGCTCGCAGCGTATGCCGACGCCAGTCCCGCATACGCCGGAGCGAAGAGAGCGTCCTTGGCGATCACTTGGTGGTAAATACCAGCCGCTTCAATCGCTGGAAGGCGGTTGCGCTGATTTGCCAACGCACGGGCGCGCAGGTAGAGATCGTAGGCTTCAATACTCGTTTCGTATCGCCGCCGTCCGCGCCCGAGCTTGAGGCGCAGATTGTTCACAATGCCGACAGAAATTTCGTCCTGGATTGCGAATACGTCCGTCAATTCACGGTCGAATCGTCCCGACCAAAGCGGAAAATCATCACGGACCCGAACCAATTGGACATCGATCCGCAATTGCTGCCCAGCCCGGAGGACCGAGCCTTCCAGGATGTAATCGACCCGCAAGTGCTGCCCGGCGTCGCGAATGTTTTGCGGCTTGCCCCTCAGACCAAAAGACGAGGTCCGGGATCGCACCGCCAAGCCGTCGATGATGGACAGATTGCGGATGAGCTCATCGGTCAGGCCGTCTCCAAAATAGTCATTGGCGGGATCGTGGCTGGTATTCTCCAGAGGCAAAACCGCGATCGCAATCGGTGCGCTCCGGTGTTGAAGCCACCACCAGCCAGCGACCGCGACGACAATGACCACACCGACAAGCGCGAGTGCGGCCCAAGGCTGAGGTTTCGCGTGCGCCGACACATCCTGCGGCGGGGGTGCGGTAGCGTCGGGGGCCTCCTTGACTTCCCGGAAACGGGGTACGTAGCCTCCCTTTGGCAGCTCGATTACTAGGGTGTCGGTACTTCCCTCTTTTAGGTAATAGTCGCTCAACCTCGCGCGAAGCCGGATTGCTTCGGTGCGCACCACCGGGTCGAGCCTGGAATCGAAATCGGGGCTGCGTCCAAAGACCTCGACGGCGATTACGGATTCCTTAAGTTCGTGATCTTTGCCGTCCATGTGTCCTTCAACGACGAAGCGTAAGAACCGGGAAAGGCGCTCATTTCGGCGGAACCCCGGGCTCTCCAGGACGCGTTCCAGTTGCCGGCGTGTGACCTGCCCCTTTGATTCCGACCACTGCATCATTTGAGAATACCTCTTATTTTCAACACGGTGCAAAAGGTGTTCAACGGTATTACTACGTGCAACAACTTGTTCTGGTCTCCTTTTAAGGGCATGGTGGCTGCATGCAGGCCGCAATTCTCATATTGCTTGCAGCCACTTCCTGGGCCGGTGACGCATTCGGGGTATGGAAGCTCAATCTAGCCCGTTCGACCCTTGCCGGGGACCAAGGAAGTGTGACCCTCCGAATCGAGCCGCACCCACGGGGCGAGGTGTTCACTCTAGACACCGTGGCGGCTGACGGGCGAGCTACGACCAGCAGCACGATCTTGTACTTCGATGGAAAAAACCGGGAGTTCCAGGACTCGACTTGTTCGGGAACGCAATCGTCTCGGCGCATAGATGGCCGGACAGTGGAGATCCTGCGCGATTGCGCGGGGGGCGTGCAAATCCGGGTCCTGAGGCGGGCCGCCCGACCGGGCGTGCTCATTCTCGACATGATCGAGCGGCAGAAGGATGGCCGCCATTCGGAGCGCCGCCTGGTAATGGAAAAGCAATAAGGAGGAGATCGTGAAATCGGCAATTATTGGTATGCTTGCTTCGCCGCTGATCCTGATCGCCCAGAATGGCGGCGCGTGGACCAATATCGGGCCCACCCCCGCCGCTGTCGAGTCCTTCGCCATCGGCCCGCAGGGTTCGGGAACCCTTTTTATGGGTTCGATTGCGGGCGGCGTTCGGAAATCGGTTGACGGCGGTAATACGTGGTCCGCTGTAAACAACGGCCTGACGAACACTATCGTCCAGCCGCTTGCGATCGATGCTTCCGGACCGCAGACAGTCTATGCCGGAACCATCGGAGGCGGCCTCTTCAAGACCAGCGATGGCGGCGCCTCCTGGCAGAATATTCCGGCGCTTGCGGGGGCCATTGCGTCGGTGGCGGCTGACCCAAAGCGGCCGGGCGTCGTTTACGCCGGCGCATTCAGCAACCTGGCGAAAGGCGCGCTTGAGAAATCCACTGATGGGGGAGCTACTTGGACCAGTGTCTTTTCCAGTACGGCCAGCATCTTCAACATAACGATCGATCCCGGAAACCCAGACACAGTCTATTTTCCAACCGTCGGGCACGGCGCGTACAAGAGCACGGATGGCGGCCAACACTGGTCCGCGATGACCGCGCTGACGCCGCAGGCGGTTTGGACGCTCGCTCTCGATCCCTCGAACAGTCAGATACTCTATGCCGGCACGAACAACGACGGTGTCTGGAAAAGCTCCGATGCGGGGAACACATGGCAACAGACCGCGCCGCTGGCGCCTTTCCCGGTATATTCGCTCGCCGTCGATGCCGCGCACATCGTCTACGCTGGCACGACCGCAGGCGGCGTCTGGTCCAGCTCCGATGGCGGCGTAACGTGGAAGCCAACGGGTCTTTCGAGCGGCATGGCCCTAGCGCTCGCCTTCGATTCCGCTGGAGCGCTTTACGCAGGCACGAGTTCCGTGGGGGCGCAGATTTCGCATGACCATGGCGCAACGTGGACGGTTCTTAACACCGGTGTTGATCGCGTGAACAAGTTGGGTTACGGGATATGGATCGATCCTAAGAATAACCAGAAGATCTTCGTTGGCGACGAGGGCATGTACGGGTTGGTTTGGTCGCAGGATGGAGGCGCAACCTGGTCGGCTGTCCCATCGAGCTTCACCGCGCGCGGTACCAGGAGCGTTGCTTTCGACCCCACGAATTCCAATCGAATCTACGCCAGCGGATTAAATGGTGACGGATTCTTCAAGAGCACCGACGGTGGCCTCACCTGGTCGGCGCGTCACTTCGGCTCCTCCGCCGTGTATGTCATCTCAGTGGCTGTCGATCCATTGAATCCCAATACGATCTACGCCGGCACTCAAAACGAAGGATTTTTCAAGAGCACGGATAACGGCGACACCTGGGCTTCCATCGGAACCACGTTGTCGGGAGCCATCACCTATTTGACCGTCGATCCAACCGACATCGGAAGATTGTTCGCCTCCACGGCAACCGCATTCTATCTTTCCGAAGATGGCGGACAAAGCTGGACGAACGTGTTGAATATGCCTGCATGGACTGTCACCATCGATCCCGGCGATCCATCGACGGTTTACGCAACAACCCGGACGCAAGGCGTATTCCGCAGTTCCGATGGCGGACACACGTGGCAGGGCATCAACACGGGCCTCACCAATCTCACGATGGGGTCCAGCGCCCCAGTCATCGTGGATCCGGCGAACCGGCTAACGCTTTACGTGGGGGGCAACGGAGGTGTGTTCAAAAGCCTCGATGGCGGCGGTCATTGGTTCGCGGTGAACTCAGGACTCACCGAATCCGTATCGGGACTTGCGATGGACCCGGCCAGCTCAGCCGTCCTGTATGTTTGCGGGCCAAGCGGAGTCTTCAAAACGCTCACTGGAGCTGAAGTGCAGGGCGCTTCGATCGTTATCGGGGGCATCGCAAATGCGGCCAGTTATTCCAGCCAGATTTCTTCCGGCGAGGTCGTGGTCATTACAGGCTCCGGACTCGGCCCGGCCGAGCTAATTGCGGGGACCTCGAACGGGCCTTCCGGCGCTCAACTGTCGGGAACCGAGCTCCGATTTAACGAGATTCCCGCCACGTTGATCTACACCTCGGCCGCGCAGGTCGCCGGGGTTGTCCCGAATCTCGGATCGGATTCCCAGGCACAGCTCACGATCTCCTACGAGGGGCGCACGTCGGCGCCATTCAAAGTTGACATTGTGCCCGCTGCGCCCGGTGTCTTTACGCTCGACTCCTCGGGGCAAGGGCAGGCTGCGGCATTGAATCAGGACGGCTCCGTCAATAGCGCATCTAACGCGGCAAAGGCGGGGGACATGATCTCACTCTTTGCCACTGGGACGGGGCCAACCGGTGGAACAGTGACCGTCACGATCGGCGCAGCCGCGAACGTCACGGCCTCGACCAAAAGCGTGTCTCCTGGTGTCTCGCAAATCGACGTCAAGATCCCCACTGGCGTGCAGACCGGCAACGCCGCGCCCGTGCTCGTACAAGTCGGAAACAGCTCGAGCCAAGCGGGCGTGACGATCGCCGTACAGCCTGCGGGTTCGACCGTCGCTGCCACGAGTACTTCGATTGGATGGGCCACCGCTGTCACGACAGATCCGGTGGGAAATATTTACTTCATAAGTTCGAACAGCGTGTTTCGAGTGGATCCGAAAGGCGTCCTCACGCGTACCGCGGGGAATTTGCAGCCCGGCTACTCGGGCGATGGCGGTCCAGCTTTAGACGCTCAGTTGTATACCGATGACCTAGGGAATGAAACGCCTGCCTTCGGCTTCCCGAGCGGGCTCGCCATGGATTCAAAGGGCAATCTCTACGTTTCCGACGGCGGCAACGCGCGCGTGCGTAAGATCTCTCCGAACGGAATCATCACCACCATCGCAGGAAATGGTGGCCGTGGCGACACGGGAGACGGCGGACCGGCAACCGCCGCGGAAATTTCGAATCCGCGAGGCTTGGCCGTCGATGCCTCGGACAATTTGTACATCGCCGATAGCTCCGCTGTGCGAGAGGTCTCTCCTGCAGGGACCATCAGCACGGCGGCGCCATTTGGTGGACTTGGTGTGGTGCTCGACAGCAGTGGAAGCCTATACGTCGTGGACTATATGCGCGTTCGTAAGGTTTCTCCCGACGGAACTGTAACTACCGTAGCCGGCGGGACCGGAATCATCGGCGATCTCGGCGATGGTGGGCCTGCCACCAGCGCAGCATTCATCGGCCCGACGACAGTAGCGATTGACGGCGGCGGCGACCTTTACATCGGAGATGTCGGCCAAGTCCGCAAGGTCTCGCCGGACGGGATCATCCACACCGTGGCAGGCGGCAGCACTAATCCCGGCGATGGAGGACCAGCTACCAGCGCACAGATTTCGGTGGAGAGTATCGCCCTTGACGCCACAGGCAACCTATACATCGCGGGGCACGGGCGTGTCCGAAAGGTTTCACTTGCCGGGACAATCGCGACGGTGGCCGGAAATGGCAACTGACCCTATTGAGTGTCTCGATGACGTGCAGATCGGAGGTTTAGTATGAAGCTATTCATCTTTTCGATCGCTGTTGCGTTGGTCAGCTACGCGGGACCCAACGTGTGGACTCCGGTGGGCCCTTATGGCGGCTATCTCACCGCGCTCGCGGCCGACCCCAGCAATCCGGGAACGCTGTACGCGGGGACCGGCGGAGTAGCCGGAGCTCCCGGAGGACTGTACAAAACCACGGATGGAGGGACAAATTGGACGCTGCTGAACCCGGTCTTGGGCGCGGCTTCAATCGCCATCGATCCGCAAAATACGAATACGATCTATGTGGGACTACGAGGCAGCGGCAATTCCGGAGCCTGGGTGTTCAAGAGCACGGATGCCGGGGCAAGCTTCAACCTTTCGAACTCGGGGCTCGTCGAGCTCTTCGGATCATTAATTGCGGATCCGCAGAAGCCGGGTACCGTTTATGCCGTCTCGTATGGTCGCGCGGGCACCTCGTGCAACCAGAACTGCACTGAGGTCTTCAAAACCACGGACGGCGGCGCCAGTTGGAGCTTAGCCAGTTCTGGCCTTCCGGGGACCAACTCCCTGATCAGCGCGTTGGCCTTCGATCCACAGGATTCGAGCATCCTCTATGCAGGTCTATACGGCCTGAACGGCAGCACCAGCGGGATCTTTAAGAGCACAAATGGAGGAGCAAGCTGGGGCCCACTTAATTTATCGGTACAGGTCTGCTGCGCGTACTCGAGCCAGGGCTTGGTGATCGATCCGCTAAACCGCGACACGCTTTATGCCGCGAGCAATAGCGGAATCGTCAGGCTCTCGGCAAGCACAGGAACAATCCTGAGCACATCGGCTCTGGGCGCAGGAGTTGTCTCCGCCCTGGCCTTCGACCCGCAGAATCCGGCGACCATGTACGCAGCCACGGGCGGAGGCGGTGATTCGTCGAGCGTCTTCCGGTCCACCAACAGCGGAAACAGTTGGACTACCACCGCGTTCGCTTCTCCGGGATACGGGAGCATTTCCGTGCTCGTTGCCGATCCTGTGAACTCCGGCACGGTTTACACCGGCACGATTTTCGACGGCACGGATTACGCCGGCACGTTCTATGGAGTGGTCAAGACTGTCGATGGCGGCGAAAGCTGGACGGACATGTCGAAGGGGATCGACGGCATCTTCGTGGTGTCCGTGACTGTCGATCCCCAAAACTCCGGAACGCTTTATGCGGCCGACCAGGCAGGCCGTGAGTTAAAGACCACGGACGGCGGGAAAACCTGGATCGCCTTGCAAGAGCTGCCGACCCAGGCGCCAAACAGCGGACCTGTAACAGTCGATCCACGAGACTCGAACACACTTTATGTCGTCAATGGCGATAGCGTCTGGAAGAGTAGCGATGGCGGTTCTACCTGGAATCACGCCGGTGAGGCAAGCTTTGCCGCGGCCGCCGCCGCGCTCGGGCCAAACGGATACTATACATTTCCCGGAGCCTTAGTCTTGGACCCCCAAAACCCGGAAAAGCTCTATGTCCTAGCCGACGCCCCTTTGCCCGCCGGTCCCTGTTGTCGAACCGACGTCTTCAAGAGCACGGATGGAGGATCGAGCTGGGCCGTAACGGCCTCGTTCACGGGAAATCATGTCAACTTGCTGGCGATGGATCCGCAGAACTCCTCCACGCTGTACGCCGCAAGTTCATATCGGACCACGATCTCGAAGAGCACAGATGGGGGAATGACCTGGAGAGACTCGACACTGCCGCCGGAAGCCTTCACGAATGAGGACGACGAATTCTGGGCGTTTGCGAATTCTCTGGCCGTCGATCCGCGAAATTCGAACGTCGCGTATGCGTCCGGTTCCGGCGGAGTCTTCAAGAGCACGGATGGCGGCACGACTTGGACCACCATGAATTCCGGGTTACCGCCTTGCGCGCAGAGCAACTGCGGCGAACCCTATCAGGTTCGCTCCTTGATCATCGATGCTCGTAGCCTCACTCTGTACGCAATTTCGCGTGACGGGGAGATTATAAAGAACAGGGGCGGAGGGTCGGTATGGGTCACGGCCGATGACGGCCTGCCCACTCTCGTCCGCGCGAATAGCCTCGCGCTGGACCCGAGCGATCCGTCGATCTACGCGGCAGTCTCCGACGGGGTTTACAGCATCACGCTTTGCGGCGACGAGTCGCAGAGTAAAGGACGAACCTCCGAAAGTTGCCGCTCGAGGTAGCGGTGCTTTACCGAGCCGAGACTGCGAAGGAGCGGTTTTTGCCAGGCCGTTATCCATTGCTGTGAGATAATTGCGAAATTCGATTGCGGGCGCAGGGGCTTATGAAACGGATCGAGACGACTGGGATATTTCTATTCTTCGTCATCCAATACACCTTCGCCCAAGCTCCCACAGGATCCCTAGCGGGTGCGGTTCGCGATCCTTCCGGCGCCCCGGTAACGGCGGCCCGCGTCAGCGTGCTGAGTCTTGCGACGGGACTAGCCCGAACGGCGCTCACACAGTCGACCGGCGATTATAGCTTTCCCTCTCTTTGGCCGGGTGAATACGAAGTAAGCGTCGAGGCCACGGGCTTTGAGCGAATCGTGCGGCAAGCGACTGTTGAAGCCGGGACAACCACCGCGACGAACTTGACGCTGATCATCGGCGACATCAAGCAATCTGTCGCCGTGGAAAGCGCCAAGCCAGAAATCCAGTACGATTCCCACACCGTTGGCGGTGTGGTGACGCAGGAGCAAATTGAGGGTCTTCCATTGAATGGCCGCAACTTTCTCGAGTTGGGAAAGCTTGAACCGGGCGTGCAGCCTCCATCGCCGAGCAACAACAATCGCGTGTTTGTGCCGATTCTGGGAGGGCCCGGAGGGAACACCGGATCGGGAGGCCGGGGAACGCGGGTGACGGTGGATGGCGGAAGCATCATGGCCGTTGGGTCCTTCGGTTCGCAGATGGGCTTCTCTCAAGAAGTGGTGCAGGAGTTTCAGATCTCGGAGGCGAGCTTCGATCTTTCGACCGGCACAACCGACGTGGGCGCGGTGAATATCGTCACGCGCTCCGGGGGCAAAGCATTCCATGGGACCGCTTTCTACTTCTTCCGCGATCACACGCTGTCTGCGTATCCCGGTCTCGCGCGCGACCCCGAGGACCCCAATCCGTTTTTTCAACGCCGGCAGTTTGGCTTAGCCAGTGGCGGTCCTATCCGTCGCGACCGCGTCTTCTTCTTTGCCGATTGGGAGCGTAATGAGCAGCGCGGCGTGGTGGATACGACGCTGCTGGACCCCGCCTTCGCTCAGCTCAGCCGGATCACGACGAATCCTCTCTTCGGCGACCAGTTCAGCGTGCGTCTCGATGCTCGAATCAGCGATCAACACACGATGTTCGTCCGCCATTCTCATGACGGCTACGAAGCCTTTGCGCCATCGCCAAGCACTAGCACAAATTATCTCGAGGCTTATCCTTCGCAGTGGACGCACCAGACGGGATGGACCGATCAGAGCCTGCTGGGCCTCACGAGCGTGATTCATCCCACGCTGGTCAACGATCTGCGCTTCTCATATTTCTTCAGCAGTACCGGCGAGGCCGCGCCGAATGAGCAGGACTGCCCGGGATGTCTGGGGATTGGCGCGCCCGCGATAAACATTCCGCAGTCGAATCTGTTCATCGGGAATTCCGGATCGGATTCGAATCTTGGCCGCCGTTTTCATTTGAGCGATATGGTGGCCTGGCAGCACTCCACGCATCGAGTCCGCTTCGGCGCGGAGTGGGAGTACAACCGAGGTGGAATTCTCGGGTGGGCGAACGAACCCGCAACGCTCACGTTGTGGTCGCCCACGCAGGCCAGGCAATATAATCTCCCTTTACCCAGCACCTTCGCGACGCTGAATGACATTCTTCAACTGCCGCTGCAGAGCGTGACGGTAGCGGTCGGCGATCCACGACTGCCAGAGCAAGGCGGAGGCGATGTTCGCCAATGGCCCACCGCTCGTCTCTTTGTCCAGGACTCCTGGCGCGCGCATACGGGTTTCACGGTGAACTACGGGCTGGGGTGGAGTATCGATCGGGATCTCAATTACGACCTGAGAAAGCCGGCCCTGTTAGCTCCACTGTTAGGAAACGATGGACTGGGACCGCCGCGCAGAAGTTGGAAGAATTTTTCTCCCGTGCTGGGGATGGCGTGGGCGCCTGCTTCTCTCAACAAAACCGTGATTCGCGCTGGCGCCGGACTCTATTATGAACCACTGAGTTCGGCAGGTCTCGATCCGGAGCGGGCGGCGCTCGGTCCACCGGGCCTCGGCTTGCAGACCTTCTCCGGAAGCTCGCTTCAGAATACGCTGCCTGGAATCCCCGGCGTGCCAGTCGGCGCTTCCCTGGACTTTCGTAATGCGCCGACATCATTCACAGCCGCCGACCTTCTTGCAATCCTCCCGGCTGTTCGAAGCAGCCTGGCTGCGAACCTTGGCAGCGCCGATCCATCGGTCCAATCGATCCAGCTTACGAAACAACTATCGGGAACAGGGGTCTTTCCGGAGGACTACAAGACTTCGTCTTCGCTGCACACGAGCGTGGGCGTTCAGCGAGAGATCGCCCGAGACCTCGTTGTGAGCGCGGATTTTGTGTACAGACATTTCGTGCACCTGACGTTGGGCGGGGCGGTGGACCTTAACCACTTCAACAGCGTTCAGGGTCCTGTCATTACAAAATGCACGGGAGCCCAGCGAAACGATCCCCGAGCGATCTGCTCGCTCGGGGTGATCGATGCCCAGGAATGGCAAGGCCGCGCGACTTACAAAGGCCTGCTGCTGCGCGCCCAGAAACGCTTTTCACACGGGTTTCAGGTGCTGGGGTCGTACGCCTATGCGAGCAACACGGGAACGAACAACGGCAACGGATTCAATCTCTACGATTGGCTCCAAAATACCGGTCCGCTTCCGAACGACTACACGAATATCCTGAATCTTGCCGCCGTTACGCAATTGCCGCGGCATTTCGAGTTAGGAATCAATTTTTCCTATTCTAGCACGCCACCGTTCACCGCATATTTGGGCGGAGTCGACTTTAACGGCGACGGCACGCAAGGCGATTTGTTACCAGCGACGACTGTGGACGCATTCAACCGCGGGATGGGGCGCGCAGACCTGGAGCGACTAGTGACGCAGTTCAACTCAATTTACGGCGGCATGAAAGACGCAGTGGGCCACTCGATTCCTTATTTAGTCATTCCGACGCATTATGGGTTCGGCGACGATTTCAACTCACTCGATCTGCGTTTGAGCCGATCGTTTGTTTTTCTGGAGCGCTGGCATTTGTCGCTGATCGGCGAGATCTTCAACTTGTACAACAAAGCAAACTTCACAGGCTATAGCGGAGATCTGACGAGCGCTGGCTTCGGGCAGCCTACGAGCAGGGCGACACAAGTGTTCGGATCGGGTGGCCCCAGGGCGTTTCAACTGGCAATGCGCGTTCGTTTTTGATTTTCCCGTTTACGCGCAGTTCCGTTTCAAAAACTTTCCAGATTTTGGAGTGACGACTATCACCGTGCATGTTGAATTGGCTGATAGCCGCGAAATACACTGAGCGAGACATAACTCGCAGCGGTAATGTTGTAAGTATCAAGTTCCTGGGACACCTGGAGAGAGAACGGTCCTTCAGGGAACATCCTGGCTGATTTTGTCCTGATACGAATACAGATCCGGGGTGCTTACACATAGCGAGAGCTTGTTCGTGCCCACATCTGATCGAAGTCAGGACGACGAGGGTACTAATCGTCTTCGGTTTGCTTGCCGAGAAGAACACACGAACGTTGGAGCAGTTATGGTGACATTGTCCGGGGCGTGAATTGTCCCGTGAATGCCAAGCTGCTCAGGAACCGAGTACTAGAAGTTGTGGACAGAAAGACCGCCTTGGCTTGCAGCGGCACCTTGGTTGACGTGTCGCGACTCACGGTTAGTTCGGCACGCCGATCGACTTGGCGATTGCATCGAACCGTGCATCTCCGCGAAGCGGATCGTGGAACGGATCGGCCTTAAGGAAGAACCTAAATCGGTTTCGTTCGTCTGCTTGTAGGTCATTGTTGGAATCTGAATGGCATAGAGATCCGACGATTCTACTACAAGAGTTCGACAGTGAAATTGAAACGACCAAACGCTGTTACAGGGTATAGATAATATTGTTCGCCGTTTACGGTGTAGCGAACTCCCGGGCTTGTAGCTTCATCGAACGTCGCTAATGGACGGGAAGGCTGTGTTTCGGCCACTGCCTGTCTTCTCAGCTGCCGGATGGCCGACCATCCGACCGGGATCAAGCGCGGTTCGCATGTAACCGGCGCGGTGCCGCACCCAAACTTCGCCGGTTCTTACGCGGTGATGAGCGAGCCACTCGGACGAGGTTTGCGCTCGCCCGCCCGTCGCGCGAGCGCATCACTTGGAAGCTAAGTTAGAGATGGAGCCAAGGTGTTCCGCGATTAGGGGATAGAAATCGTGGCAAGCCACTGGCTCCAGATTCCGCCGGAAGATATCCCCAAGCTGTATAGCCCGCTTGCCAGTGGGCTGGGAAGACGCATATTCACCTGCGTGACGCCCGCGACAATACCAGGGGCCGGGCCGGCGTAGAGCACCTCCACCGGTCGGCATCCGGGATATGAGGCGCAGTCTGTGGAAGCCATTCCCCCCGCTGCACCTGCGAAGTTGAAACCGGCCTCGATCGGCAGCGCCATTCCTCCCGCGCTTGTGGCCACGACTCCGTCTTGGGATGGCGGATTGGTTTGTCCAGCCCCAGTGACATAGGCAACGATAAGCCCTCCCGCCGAAGCGGGATTCTGTGCTGTGTTCAAGCTTACGGCCCCCGTGACCGAATCCACATTTAGAACGGCGGCCGGGCCGGGCCCGCTGCTATTGCTAGTGAACAATCCCGGCGCGCTACTGGCGACGAAAATGGGCACACCGGGCGACTGGTTGCCCTGGTATTCGACGACCACGTCAGCAAATGTCTGTGGAACGACGCTGAGTGGAACGACCGCGCTCACTGCACCGGCGGAAGTGTAGATGATCGGCGCAGCGACGTTATTGAATAACACCTGTGTACCGGACAGCTGCGTGGGGAAGGTTCCGGCGTCGGGAGAAGCAACCGCGAGCGTCGCCGGGCCGAGGTTATTGCCAAAAATTGTTACGAGTTCGCCGGGCGCGAGCGCATTCGCGGAGAAACTGGCGGAGTTGAGCACGCTGCCTCGCAGGAAGAACGGACCCGTCGGTACAGGTGGGATAAGATCCGGCGCGACCACGAACTTGCACTCGTAAGCCAGGATTCCAGCGTGAGAGGACCGCAACAGTTCTCGATCCAAGCCGCGATATCCGGCAAGCCGTCATTGTCGAAGTCCGCCACGGCAAAGATTTCACCGGAGTCCGGCAGAAGTTCGGTGACTTCTCCCAGCCGGCCGCCGCCGGCAGGTCCAGTGTTCAGAAAGAGGCGCGACGGCTGGCCGACGCCCTGAACTAGGAGGTCGATGAAGCCATCTCCGTTAGAATCGGCTGCGTAGACGGGATCGAGATAGTCCGGGATATCCGAATATAGACTGCCGTGCCGCGCCCAGGCAGGCTGCAGTATCAGGTTCGTCGCATCGCGAAAGGTCCCATCATGATTGTTGAGGAGTATCTGCACCGCCCCCTCGCAGTAATTCACGCCTATCACGGTGTTTATCAAGTCCGACCAGCCGTCTCCGTCTAAGTCGACGGCTCGCTCACTTACCGTGCCCCAGTTCTGGCCGCCGTACCTGCCAGGCAGAGCGTTGTTCGGCGCGGGCGTGAAAATCTATTGCCATCGTTGAGCAGCAATAAATCTGGCTGATTCGACGCGTCGACGCTACCCAGAAACAGATCGAGGCGACCGTCGTTGTTAACGTCGATGAATTTGCCGGTGCCGTAATGTCCTGCCGCGAGGATCGCAGGTAGCCGGCCCGGCTCGCCTAAGGTGAAATGGCCTTGGCCGTCATTCAACCAAATCTGTGGCCCACCACTGTACCCCGCTGAGTTTAGGTTCGCCAGGTAGATGTCGACAGTTCCATTCCCGTCAACATCGCCGCACGCCACATTGTGGGTGAACATGCGCTGCTGGGGCAGTCCCGCGGCGGCGGTCACATCCTCAAGCCTCCCATCGCTTGTTTGGATGAGAAGTGCGCTCTGGCCACCGTTCTGGACACCCGCATTGGTTGCACAGCCCGCACATTCCCCAGTGTTGGCTATGAACACATCGGCGCGGCCATCCCCATTGAAATCCGCTATACAATAGTCGCGCGCAGTCTCAAACTTGGGTGGATTGGGGCCTAAAACCTGGGGCGTGACGTCGCTAAAATTGCCCTTGCCATCGTTACGAAAGGCTGCACATGGTAGGGCCGGACTTTGTTGTGTCTGGCAAGCGAGCAAGTCAACGTTGCCGTCCGAGTCAAAGTCTATCGGAATCGTGTAGACCGCTGGATGGCTAGTGGTAGTTGAGGGAACCGTGAGTCTCTGGACGCGGTAGTATGGGCCACCGTCGACGATCTCAGTTCTCGCCCAAATCGGGAACAGAAACGACTGGAGGGGGTAGCCATTGTTAAGTTGCAATGGCAACTTGTTCGGGCCGCGGTCACGAAGCGTTACGCCTTGCCCGTCGTCGAGCGGCCAATCGGCGATTAATCCGGATTCGCTTCCGGTAAGCAGGGTGGCTGCAAACGAGTTGATCTCCGACGTCGAGAGCGCGCGCCCCCAGATCCGGAACTGGCGCAAAAAGCCCTGGAACCCTCCGAGCTTGAAAGGAAGGGAATTGATTGGCGGCGGACCCACGGCTGTAAACTGGGCTTGCTGCTTCCCATTCAGGTACAGCGTGCCTTGCAGATTGCTGCTGACAATCGCGACGTGATACCAGTTGCCAGGCGTGAGAGTAGGGCCGAACGGAGAGACTCCGCGATCGCTGCCGGGACTGCCAGTGCCCTGATAGTAGCCCAGCTGGTTGGTTGGACTTAGACTGAGGGAGTACGCGAAGAATGGATCGCCGCCGCTGGTTGGGATACTCTTTTGGAAAACTTGCGCGTATACCTGGTTGGGGAGCGCATAGGGGTTCAACATCATCCAGAATTCAAAGGAAAAAGAGGCGCCCAAATTCAACGCGGGCGCTAGTGGCGCGGCGGCGGAGACGGGACTGGTGAATTCATAGACGTAGGTTTGGAAAGCCGTTTGCGGAGTCGCCCACCGCTCAAGGTTGTCTTTGGTCTCTGGCAGTGCGATAAAGATAATCACGGCTGGCGTGAAGGCCCGCCGCTGACCGTCGCCTGCTAAGTTTCGATCTGCTGCCGGGCCTTCACCCTCCCGGCAAAAAATCAGCTTCGAACGAAAAAAGAATAACGTTTTCGAACACTACGCCGCCAGACTCTGTTTCAGGATTGGCCGGTTATCTTCGGCGATACGGCCAGAATCGGCCGCGCGCAGAACTCCGACGAATGGGCTCTACCGGTTCATGTGCTCGTCTGAAAAGCTATTGCCGCCCATGCGTCGAACCGATGCGCGTGGTGAGGTGTCGATCGGTGCAGCAGGAAATGGCACTCGGGCACGCGGGCGGACACTGTGGCGCCCGACCCGGCGCCCGCGGGCATAGCGGCGAGGAAGCCGTTCCCGCCGCTGTTTGCTCGGGTAATTGGGCGCGGGGCACGCCCGGCTGCGAC
>Ga0126381_100002654_pt1 | contig 19387 bp, 18 predicted proteins | sample PanSoiMetPlot_28_FD_96465 | JGI IMG/M metagenome (GOLD analysis project Ga0126381, IMG submission 96465) | Tropical forest soil microbial communities from Panama - MetaG Plot_28 | ecosystem: Environmental > Terrestrial > Soil > Tropical forest > Bulk soil | place: Panama | collected 2016-02-17
GAGCAGCTTTTATCCGCGCCGCACTCTCACACCCGGATGATAACGGGCCAACCGGCGGGTTGGTCGGGGACATAACGGCGCGCATACTGCTGACGAGTGATTGTCGATTACGGGTGACCGACAGGCGCGGCCGTCTTACACCCCCTTTGTCTAATCAATGACTGCTTAGTAATTGGCCGGAGCATTGGCCGACGCGCAAACCTGAACAGCATCGTAGCAAGCTCCTGCATCAGCCGATGTCGGTGGCAGGTAGCTCTGTGTCAAGCCATATCGATAGGCAGGGCTGCTGCTGTTGATCGCAAAGTTGCTGTTGCCGGGGATCCACTTCCCGCCGGTCGGCCGACTGTTGCTTTCTGCCGCAACACCGGCGGTCGCGTTCACAAACAAAGGATTCGTTCCGCACTTGTTGTTTGAGCAGGAAAAATAAATACTGTCCTTGTTGAATATACAGGGCGGTTTCCCGCGGGTGGGTTCAGCGCTGCTCAGCACATTATACATATACGTATTATTGACATCGACGATACCGCGACCATCCCCCGCCACAAGCGCGCAACCATTACCGACGACATTAGGGGCAGACAAAGCAATGTTGTTGATCCAGACATTATTTGTCCCACCCTGTTGACTTAAGTCGCCAAGTACATACGCAGCGGCAGCAAGACACGTATCTGTATTATTATTAAAAACAGTGTTATTAGCGACTGTGACATTAGAACTCGCGAACACGTGTATACCACGCCCCCCATTGTAGAACGAAATGTTGTAAGCAACCAGAGTTTGATATTTATAGGGCAAACTGTTAGAAAATCGATCCATAAAAGTGTCTATGATTATCCCGTTTCCGTCGGTGTGAGACCCGCATGCAACGGGATTATTATAATTTATTCGATTGTTATAAACTAAATTCCAGGCGATCACATCATGGAATGGACCATAGATTCCAGCCGCCGCGTTGAAAGGGGCGCTATCGTTACCGGATGGCACGTAACTGTAATCGCTCGATGGCACACCCGCGATACCGCTCGTATAGCAGTTCGGTCCGCCCGCTTCTATGCACTGTTGCACGACGTACCCGATGCCGGACCCTTGATAGCCAGACTGCCAACTGTTATGGTAGACGGTATTGTGGATCGTGTATACCCACTCTTTGCCATTGAAACTTACCCCCGCCAAATTGCAGTGGTGGATAATATTATTGAGAACCCAGATGTGATGCGAAGCGGCACCGGCTTGATAGGAACTACTGCCGGTCCCGTAGGTCTCATCATCCGATGCGATGCAGGCGTCGGCGATGCCATCGGTCTGTAGCGCATCGTTACCGTCCAGTTCGAAGCCATCGACGACCACGAAGTTTCCGGCTTTCTCGAAGCCCCAAAGGTGGCCGCCGCCCGGCGCAAGGACGTGGCAGGCATCCAGTATCTGACATCGGTAGACGACATAGCCGGTGGCGGTCGGCGCGGTTCCCCCGTGATCTATTAGGACATTGGCCCGGTAGGTGCCCGGTGTCACGTTGATGCAGTCGCCGCCAGTGCGAGAGGGTGTATCAGCACGCTGTATCGTTAGCCACGGTGATGCTGCCGAGCCGTCGTTGGAATCGCTGCCGTTGGTCGCAACGTAAAAGTTGCGCGTGCATGCGTAAAACGGTGACGCAAAGAGTGCTGGGCTGGGGCCTGGTGTTTCCGTCGTCATGTTGATGGCGAGATTTCTGGATGTGCCCGCCCCCCACGAAGTCGTTGGCAGCACGAAAAGAACGGCGGAGAGCAGAAACATCGGAAAACAGTGCACGTTCACTCCTCACTGCGTGGACACATGGCGACGTTGCGGACGATAGCGAGTCGGCGGAGATCCGGCCCAGAACAGCCTCTAACATAAGGGGATTCGAACGATTCATGATTGGAGAGGTGAAAGTAAACCTTAACGAAGACGAAATCACTTATCCTCCAGCAAGAACAATGGCAACAAATGCTCCATCGCCTCTACGCTATTGAACGCACGAACCGGTCTCGGTCCTCATGGCAGCATGTCGCTCGCCATCATCATTGCATTTTTCTTCCTCCGCGTTGGGTCATTCACGCGGTGGCTGCTCAGCTAGTTTGGCTCAATCTCATCGATTATCAAGATTATTCTCGCATCATATCACATTAATCATTAATAAACGATATTAATCAATATTCCGACTCCGCATTTTCTTAGAAATAATGTAAGCATATATGCAATCAGAGCGCTGTGCTCTATTTAACCATATTGCTGCAGGATTAATTTTGACGAAGCGAATCCGAGACGCAGTGCCTTTACGACAGGTTGGCATCGTCCTTATCATTACCCCGGGAGGTTTGGAACAAGGCGGCGGAATTGGCCGCCAGATGGGCTACTTTTTGCGAGCGGTTAATGGCGGAGCGCAAGGGCTCAGCTATCGCGTGGTGGATTCGCGCGGGCCGTGGTTCATCGGCGCGTCGCCACTATATGGCTGCGGCGCCGTGATTTATCTGGGGTATGCCGTTCTGGCGCTGTTTCTCGCGCGCTGTGTACCAAGACCGTGTTTACTGCACGTAAACATTACCGGTCGCGGCAGCACCATTCGCAAAATCATTCTTCTGATCATTGCCCGAGCACTGGGGCTCCGCTATATCCTTCACGTTCACGATTACGATTACGCCGACTATTACGGCGCGCGCAGCGCATTTCTAAGAGGGCTCATCGCTAGAGCGTTTCTGCGTGCTGCCGCCGTTGTCGTATTGGGACGGCAAACTCAAGAGGTCATTTCGCAACTATTTGAACTATCCCGAGACCGCGTCACGGTCCTCCACAATGCCGTGCCCGATCCCGAGCTCGACCCCGCGACGGCGCGCAAACGCAGTAAAAAACCCTGCCATTTATTGTTCCTCGGCTACCTCAGTGCGCGAAAGGGTGTGCCCGAGCTGCTGCGGGCCCTTGCCAGCCTTCCGAGGACGACGCAGTGCTGGCGTGCAACACTCGCCGGAGGCGGCCCGATCGACGAATACCGCAAACTTGCGGAGGACCTTGGCATTCTTGATCGGGTCGCTTTTCCGGGTTGGCTCGACGAAGTTGGCACCAGGGCGCTGTGCGCTGATGCCGACGTTCTTGTTCTCCCCTCTCACGCTGAGGGGCTGGCGATGTCGGTGTTGGAGGGCTTGTCCTATGGACTTGCAGTGCTCACCACCCCCGTGGGGGCACATTCGGAAGTCATCGAGCCTGAGGTATCGGGCCTGTTCGTCCCGCCGGGAAACGTGCCCGTGCTTGCCGCCAGCTTGGCGCACCTCATAGAAGATGAAAAGCTGCGCGAGCGCCTCGGGCGAGGGGCTCGCGAGCGCTTTCTCGCTGAGTTCGATGTGCGGGGTTACGCGTCTCGGCTGACAACCCTTCATACCCGGTTGCTCGAATACGGGCACCATCAGTCGGAACTGATCGGACAAGGAAAAAAATCGTGAGGCGAGCGATCGATCCACTTTATCGCCACCGGCGGCTGGGCTCGAGTCAGACTTCCAGAGTGAACATTCTCGGTGTTGGTATAACGCCCGTCAATCTCGCGCGTGCCGTAGCGGTGCTCGACCAGTGGAGCAAAGAGGGGAGGCGGGAATACGTTTGCTGTGTTTCGGTTCACGGGATCGTCACAGCGCAACGAGACCGTGAGGTTCGCAGTGCCCTCAATCGCTGCGCGCTCGCGACTGAGGACGGAATGCCGCTCGTCTGGTGGTGCCGGCGTGCGGGCTTCGCGCAGGCCGGCCGCGTCTGCGGCTCCGACCTCTTGGACGCTATGTGCGCGCTGGCGGTCCAACGCGGTCACCGGCATTACTTCTATGGCGGCAGTCCTCACGTCGTCGACCAATTGGTGTCGCATCTAACCCGGCGCTATCCGGGGCTTATCGTCGCCGGTTATCGCTCACCACCATTCCGTCCGCTGAGCCCCGAAGAGGATGCGAGGGATATCGTCGCAATCAACGAGGCGCGGCCCGATTTCGTCTGGGTTGGGCTCGGGATGCCGAAGCAGGAGAAATGGATGGCGTCGCACGTCGGCAAAATCGAGGCGACAGCGCTAATTGGCATCGGAGCTGCCTTCGATTTCCACGCCGGAACAAAGCCACGAGCTCCATTATGGATGCAGCGTTTGGGGGTTGAGTGGCTCTTTCGTCTGATCACCGAACCGCGGCGGTTGGCTCACCGCTACCTCGTGGACAATACGATTTTCATAACGCGCGCGTTCCAGCAGCTCGTCGGGTGGAGATCCTATGCCGCGGATTGGTGAATCTTGTAACTGGTCGAGAATCCGCGGGCAAAGGCCCACGTACACAAGCACACAATGGATTACTGAAGCTGCGATGCGTCATCGGGGCTGGCCACGATATGAGAAATTTCTTCGCTCTCTTGATTGGCATCCCGGTCTTCGCGTGGCACGAACCAGTCCCACCGTTTCGGAAAGAACCACGCCGGGCCACGTCGGTCGGCTGCTGTGTTTAGTTAGTACATGAGGCAGAGACCAGATCTAGCTGTCGCTGAGAGAGCGTCAATCCCCCCTGCTAGCGCGGAATATATCAGGGAGCTTGATGGAATCCGGGCGGTAGCCGTGTGTTTTGTTGTATTCGCTCATTACCGCCTCGTGCCTTACTTACCCGGAGCGTTTGGCGTAACGCTGTTCTTTTTTCTTAGCGGGTACCTAATAACAACCTTATTTTTTGCTGAATATGAGTCGAAGCTCGAGATCAACATCCCACAGTTCTATCTGCGTCGGTGGCTGCGGCTGACACCACCTCTCGTCATATTTGTCGTACTCGCGACTGTCTTTTACCACATAAGCCGCACCGCGGTGGGCGGTGCCCCTGTCCCTCTCGGAACAACGATGGCGGCACTATTATATTATACCAACTATTACGATCTCTTCTGGGCAATGGAGCCGGATAAAATAATACCTTTCGGAATTTGCTGGTCGTTGGCCATCGAGGAACATTTTTATTTAGCGTGGCCCTGGATCCTTCGTCGAAATATTCGACACCCACAAAGACTCTGCCTCATGGTCGTGACATTGTGCATCGCAGTGCTGATGTGGCGGCTCACCGCGCGTTATATATTATTGCTATCATCTGACTACACGTATATGGCGACCGATTGCCGAATAGACTCGATACTTTTCGGGGCTTTACTTCGGACATCATTTCAGACGTCGTGGGCATCGGCAGTGGCGCGGCTTCTCCGTGCGCGGATGTGCAGAATGCTCGGGCTGCTGGGACTCCTTATGACGTTTCTCATCCGGGACGACAACTTCCGGGAGACCTTTCGGTATACGGTCCAAGGTATCGCATTGATGCCTTTGTTCGCAGCAGTTCTATGCGACGATCCGAAGGCCCTGGTTCGACGGGCACTGTCGAGTTCGCCAATCGTGTTCGTAGGGCGATTGAGCTATTCAATCTATTTGTTTCACCTGCTAGCCCGCACGCCGGGAGAAGTCTATTTCGGTTCCCCGTATCGGGTGGGATCGGTGATCAGCGGTCTCCTCCTCACCTGGGTAGCGGCATATACCTTATTCATCTTCATAGAGCGACCGGTCGCCGGACTTCGGCGTCGCTTCAGAGCGAGAGGCGGGCCCGCAAGCTTGGTGACGACGTCCGACCCATTAACCGAGGCGGTGCTGGTCGCCGCACCCCGCGGGCCAAGGCCACGCGTTTAATGCCGAAACGACTCTGTAGGCTTGTGCGCCGTGCCAAAAGTGCGGCTCCACCGGGGACAAAGCGCCCCGTGGAAAGATCATACTTCGAAGCGGTGACTTCGTTATGCGATTATTGATCTCAACCTATGCCTGTGCGCCAAATCTCGGGTCTGAGCATGCGGTCGGCTGGAACTGGACCACCGAGGCGCACCGGCAGGGACACCAGGTATGGGCGCTCGCATCTCCGGCGCATCGCGACGCAATTGAGAGTGCCTGTCGCCACTGTCCCGACCTCCGCGGTATTCATTGGACCTTTCCGGAAGTTCGGTTGTGGCCATTGCGATCGGCCACCGAACCGAAATGGGAGCGCAGCTACAACCTGCTCTGGCAAAGAGCGGCCCTGCGTCACGTCCGTGAACTGGTGCAAGAGGTCAAATTCGACGCAGTCCACCACTTGACCTGGGCCGGAATTCGCGCACCGACCTTTCTGGGTTCACTCGGAGTTCCATTGATTATCGGTCCGATAGGCGGTGGTGAGACGTCCCCACCATTGCTTCGCGACGGCTTCGCTCTGCGCGGTCGGATACTTGAGCGGATACGGGATCTTTCCAGCTCCACCATCACGATCAATCCGCTCGTCCGCAGCGGTTTAACCGAGGCAGCCGTTATCTTCGCATCCACCTCGGATACGCGGGATCTCTTTACTGGAACCTTACGCCAGAAAATTCTGATCTTTTCGCAGGTGGCCATTCCGGGTTTGCCGTCGATATCGCCCCGAACGCCGCGGCAGGGACCGCCACGGCTTCTCTTTGCCGGACGACTACTTTATTGGAAAGGTGTTCACCTTGCGATCGACGCCTTTGCTCAGCTCTCGCATCGGATAGACGGCGCGCGCCTCACAATCGTCGGAGACGGCCCAGAGCGAGACCGGCTGCATGCGTTAGCGGCCTCCCGCCGTATCCTGGACCATGTGGATTTCATACCGCGGCTGCCGCAACAAAGACTGTTCGAGCTGTATGACAGCAATGATTTGCTGTTGTTTCCGAGCCTGCACGACAGTGGCGGCTTTGTCGTGCTGGAGGCGCTATCCCGTGGCCTGCCCGTCGTCTGCCTCGACCTCGGTGGCCCGAAGGAGATCGTCACTCCTCAGTCGGGCGTCATCGTCAGCACAGGCGGCCGAAATTCTGCTGAAGTAGCCGTCGCCTTGGCAGACGTCATGTTTCAGGTGCTCGCCTCGCCGACCCGCCTGTCCGCCCTATCCGCCGGCGCCATTGCCCGCGCCAATCAGTTTCTGTTATCAAATCGGCTCACAGATTTCTATAAGCTTGCGGCGGATGCCATCGGCTTCTCAGGCGACAACGGGAGTCGAGCCGGATACGAGCAACCGCGAGAACACCTCGATCTTGAGGAGCTTCATGCCCGCCTCGGGGTCTCGTTCTTACATTGGGATCGGGCCAAGGGCGTCTCGCTTACCGCAAAAGCGATTTGGTCCCCCGTCGTTATCGGCCACCTAGACGGTCCGGGAGCACTGATAGAGCAGGCCCAGCACGACGTCATGAGCTGCTCGCTCAGCGGTCGACCTGGGTCTCGGCGACACTGACACGATGCAACAACGATCGTTTGGCCCTGGTTTGTGCGTTTCGGTACTCGGTGTTGGCTGTGGCCGGGTCGCGTCAATAAATAATCCCGTGCCAATGCGCGAGATTGAAGCGACACTCGAGGCCGCAGTAGAGGCTGGCGTCAACCTGTTCGATACGGCCGATATTTATGGTCAAGGGGACAGCGAGAGAACCCTGTCGCGTCTGCTCCGCCGTCATCGTGGTCGCATGTTCGTCGTGACTAAGGTCGGCGGGCGCCACAGCCGCTATGCCAGTGCGATCCGGCTCGCCAAGCCGGTACTGCGGATGCTGGTCCGGTCAAGGCCGCAGCTTCGCAACACTGTCGTGAGAGCTCGCACGGCGGCGGTCAGTCATAATTTTCACCCGGATGAGCTACGTCTTGCAGTAGAAGCCTCGCGTCGTAGACTTCGTCTTGACCAACTCGACGGATTGCTTCTTCACAACCCATCAATCAGCACTCTTCGCGATACTGAGATCCACGATTTCTTAGCAGAATTGTTGCGCGCTGGATCGGCCACCCATGTCGGAGTTTCGGTGGAGTCAATAGCCGAGGTCGAAGCGGCCTTACGCATACCCCCGGTCACCATCATTCAATTGCCTCTGGTCGTCGCCAACGAGCTCTCGGGAACAGCCATCCTGCAGCAGGTTCGCGAGCGCAATATTGCGATTTTTATCCGGGAAATTCTCCGCCGGCCTGATAGCGGAATACGCAATAATTTTTCATTGCACAATGTGGTTTCTGCCGCGATTGCACCGGAATTCGTTACGGCAGCAATCATCGGCGTAAGCACGCGTAGTCACCTCAACGAATTGCTGTCGGTGCTCTCATGATGTGCGCTGGCGATAGCCTACCGGACGGAGGCGTATTGGAAGTCGAGGTGGCTGTGGTCGGGACCGGGCCGGTGGGTCTCGCAGTGGCCATACGTCTAGCGGGTCGCGTCGGCCGAATCGCCCTGATCGAAGCTGGGGACACTCGATTTAAGCCAGCCCACAGCCGCGATTTCTTTAAGGCGGAGCAGATCAATGATCCTCGTCATTTGCCGACGGAGCTAAACCGGAGGAGAATGCTGGGAGGAACGAGCTCGGTATGGGGTGGTCGCTGCATTCCTCTCGATCCGGAAGATTTCGCCCCGGTATCGGGACGACTTGGATGGCCGATTCCGTTCGCCGAGATGAACGAGCATATTCCTGGGGCACTCGAGTTTCTTGATGCCGGTCGGCCAGACTTCTGCGCCGCCTCGGCCCTACGAACGTCTCCGGTTTCCTCCGGTGCGTCTTCCGGCGATCTTCTCATCGACCGGATCGAACGATACAGCAAACCGACAAATGTGTGGCGGAAGTGGGGACCAAGGTTGGCGCGTTCCCGCGATGTGACGGTCATCTACGGGGCCACTTGCACAAACGTCGTTACCAACGCCGACGGTACTCGCGCAGTGGCACTCGAACTTAGGACGGCCTCTAACCGGCCTTATAAGGTCCGTGCTCCTACGATTGTGTTGGCGTGCGGGGGCCTCGAGACGCCGCGGCTGCTATTGGCGTCGCGCGGGCGCCGGTCCTGCGGGCTAGGCAACGAGCACGATCTCGTGGGTCGCTTCTACATGACGCATCTCGTAAGCGACGCACGCAATGTCGGCGCTCTGCGCTTCGCTGCCGTCGAGACCGCCCGCGCATTCGACTATTGTACGACGTCGGATGGAGTCTACGGGCGCCGCATGATCCTATTGTCGCCGGCGGCGCGGCAGCGAGACGGTGTTGGCAATATCGTCTTTCGCCCAACCAGACCACCGATCGACGACCCTTCGCACCGCGACCCGGTGCTGTCGGCGATGTTTTTAGCCAGGAGTCTGATAATACCGCCAGAATATGCTCGTAGCCTGGAAGCCGGCATCTCTCGATCGCGAATGTGGCGCGATCACGCCATTAATGCCGCAGCAGGCTTTCCGAGATTGTGCGCATTCAGCATCGACTGGCTGAAAAGACGCGTCCTCGCGACGCGCAAGCTGCCGTCGGTTTTTTTGCACCGGGAGGATGGAACCTATCCGCTGGAATTCAATGCCGAGCATATGCCAAATCCAGACTCGCGGGTCTCGTTGGGTGATGCGGTCGATCCTTTTGGCGTACCGCGCCTGGTGTTGCAATGGCAGATGCGCGATAGCGAGCTCGCCTGGATCTGCCGGGCTTACCGGGCGCTGGAGGCAGCCATCGCGAAATCAGGCCTTGGTGTTCTTCATTTCGATGCTGACCTGTCTGACACTGTGCAACATGCGCTCGTATCGCAGGGCGGGCATCACATCGGCACCGTTCGAATGGGTGACGACCCTCGCACTGGAGTAGTCGACAAAAATGGGGAAGTGTGGAGCACCCACGGATTATTCGTAGCAGGGGCAGCGATTTTTCCAACTTCGGGCTTCGCCAACCCAACCTTGACGGCCGTCGCGCTCGCTTTTCGGTTGGCGGATCATTTGATCGGGAGGCAGACCGCGGCGAACGCACCTGGGAGGCTCGGAGCGGGAGTATGAGTGGAATGGGCTCACTTAATCATTGGGATGGCCGTAGGGTGACGCCCGATGCCGGCGTCGAGACCTGCTTCAGTCCCATGTCATTTCTTGATGCTTCGGGTCCTTACCTGGCCCGCTTCCCACACGTTCCGAACGCAAGAACTGTTTATGCACTAGCTGGAAGCCACAGGACGATTAAAGACAGCCTACGCAAGATACAACAATCGGGAGAGAGTTAATATAAATGCTTCGGTGGTATTATTGGGCTTCTATTTTCTTTATTTTGCAAGGAATTCAAGCACTCGATATTCTTGATCGTGTTATTTATGGTCAGTGGGAAGGAAAACCGGGAGACAAACTCACGCAGAGCTTGAATCTACTGCTAATCTTGGTGAGTTTAGGATTGTTTGGTAGAGGATTTCTCCTGTTAAGGCGCCTCCGTACTGGCACTATGCTTTCCATAGGATTGGCAGGATTTTTGTTGCTCTCGACGCTTTGGTCGGTCGATCCACAAGATACTGCGACGCGCGCCGTTCTGTACTTGTTTGTGGTGATCGGTGCTATCGGTATCGCAAGCAACCTCGATGGCGACGAATTTATGAGTCTGCTTGCATTGACCTGTTTTCTATCCGGCGCTGCTTCCCTTGTTCTGCTTGCCGTTTCTCCTGCCAATGCGCAGGTCATTACCGCGGACTCCGTCGATTTCCGAGGCATTTTCTCCCAAAAGAATGTTCTCGGCGAGGCAATGGTCGTCGGCGCCCTTGCCAGCCTCCACGGTTTAAGGGTCGGAAACGGCAAAAGGTTGCGTTACGCTGTCATTTTGGTTTTGGTTGCAGCCGTCGCATTCGTGTCCAAATCCGCGACATCCTGCCTGACGATATTTGCTTTTTGCGGTACAGATGCCGCGATGACGTTAATTCGAAAGGGCGGCACCGCCCGGATTCTCGCTATTTGCGCAACCATCTCGGTATTGCCCCTACTCATATTTGGTGCAGCGTTTCCCGATTCGATTCTCGAAATGATCGGCAAGGATCCTACCCTGACCGGACGCACAGATATCTGGACATATGTCCTAGCCGATATTTACCAAAAACCATTATTAGGATGGGGGTACTTGGCGTTTTGGTCCCCTCACAATCTCGCGGCGATGGAGATCTCGGAGGTGTTTCACTGGTTCGTCCCGCAAGCACACAATGGCTTGTTGGAAATGCTGTTGAACGTCGGGCTGATCGGTACAGTCTTCTTTATTATTTTGTGGGTGCGAAACGTCAGGTTGGCAATCCGATGCCTCCGCACCTCAGAAAAGGCGTTGGCGATATCATGCTTGCTGTCATGCGTCGGGGTGATACTGGTCGGAATAAGTGAAATTGTGTTGATAGCCCCGTTTGAAGCTTCGACAGGGGTCTTTTTCATCACCGGGCTGATGTGCGAAAAGACCGTGCGGGCGACGCGGTGGGGGCGCTATCCCCACATTACAGCATCCATATAGAATTAATATTTCCCACGACAGTCCCCTATACCGGTAGGGCTGCGGCTATCGGCTCACAGTCGATTGCCAATCGATCCTCGCGGACCGCAAAGGACATCCAGAAGCGGCGATAAGGCATCGTTCTACAATAGCGTGTCATCTGGTCAACGCAGGCTTCGGCGTTGATATAATCGGTCACCTAGATCCAGTTAACCGTGATCGAAGCGGAGTTAACGATGTTACACGGTCTGAGAGCTATAGCTCATAAAGTTAATGTAGAGACGCGAACTCATCTAAAATCGATACAACATGTTTAATATTGCAAAAATAAAGTAAATATTCTTGCAATGTTTGATAGTCCGGCGTAGAGAAGGTGACACCTAAATATCTTTACAGGAACCGGACGCGTGGCTGGCCAGAATCTTCAGCGGTTTAGAGGTTTTGAAATTCCAGCCCAATTCGAGAGTGCAGAAGCTCCTCCAGCCGATCTTCGCTCGCTTCTCGGGGTGCTGCTGCGGCACTGGAAATTGATCTGCGTTGTCCCGCTGATGGCTACGATCGGGACCTACATCGTCTTGGGTTGCGTGCCGCCGCGATACAAGTCGACCGCCGAAATACTAGTGGTCAACCCGAAGGTTCAGAGCGAAACAACGGTACGGCCGACAGTCGGAGCTCCCGATGCGGCGGCAATGAGCACAGAAATCGCGCTCATCCAATCGAAATCCCTGGCATTGCGGGTTGCCAAGGAGCTGGAGCTCGATAAGCAGCCAGAATTTCTGCAAGACGGCGCCATACCGCAGCTTCTGGAGAAGCTCGGGCTGTCGGAATTGCTGAAAAGCCTAGGATTGTCGCTGCAAGAGGGGTCGGACGCAGGCGGGCAACCGCATGTAGGCCCGGAGCCGCGGAGCGCTGCCGGCGATGCCCCCGGTCTCGAGCAGCCGAGCGCCGCTCTCGATGCGGCTGCCGAAGAGCTGAGGCAACGCGTCCAGGTCGAGCGGTTGGGGCCGTCCTATGTTTTGTCGATTTCGATCACTACGCATGATCCGGCTCTCTCTCAACGGATCGTCGACTGCATTGCAAGGACTTTCTTCGCCGAGGAACTTGAGGCGCGAAGCGACGCTCGGGGACGCGCGACGGGTTGGTTGAAGAAATGGGTGTTCGAGCTGCGCGACAGCCTCTCGGAGACCGAAGGGGAGATCGAGAGAATAAAGGCCGAGAGCGGGCTTAGTGACATCGGGCTTAACGGCGTAGGGCTGTCCGTCAACGTGACCGAGCAGCAAATGTCCGAGCTCAATAAGCAACTCGCAGATGCGCGCGTTGAGGTCGTAGGGACAAAACTGCGGCTGGAGCAGGCGCGGCATCTGTTCGAAAGTGGCGGTGATATACGCGCGATTCCTGACGTCATGGCATCTCAGTCGATCGCTCACCTTCGCCAGCAGCAAACCGTCTTGGAGTTGCGAGAACAGGAACTCCGCACCAAGTTTGGCGATCGCCAACCCGAGGTCGTGGCCGTTGCGGCGCAGCTGGCGAGCCTCCGGCAGCAAATGCGCAATGAGGCGCAACACATCATCACCAACCTGCAAAGCGCGTACGACCTCGCCTTAAAGCGCCAGCATACGCTCGACGGGACGTTGCGGAATCTCGCGACCTCTGGCACGGACAACAGCTCGGCCTATGTCAAGCTCAGAGCCCTACAACCGGTCGCCGATGCCAAGCGTAAGCTCTTCCAACAAGCGCTGGGCGATCTGGACGAGCTTTCTCGCCGTGCGGCCGCAGACGATCAGGGTGGACGCGTCATCGCACCCGCTTCGCGGCCGCGTCCGCCGGATCCTTTGCGCCGCGCAATGATCTACGCGATTGTCGCTGTTCTTGCCACCGGGCTCGGCGGGGTGATCGCCTTTATTGCCGAATACCTGCAGAGCGGTTTCACAACACACTCTATGATCGAGCGCACGTTAGGATATCCAGTCCTCGGCATGATTCCGGTTCTACGCCGGCGGTTCAGATCTACATCAAGCAACTTCTTGGTAGAAACTATGATGCGCGACGGGAACTCGCTATTGAGCACCTCGGTTGAGACCGCCCGGATCGTGCTCAGGTTCTCGAATGCCGTGACGGCCCCGAAAGTCATACTTCTCACCTCAGCAATTCCCGGCGAAGGTAAATCAGCAGTTGCCCGCCTTCTTGCGACTTCAAGCGCGTTGTCAGGGCGGCGAACCGCCGTAGTGGACTGCGACCTCCACTACGGTTCCTTATCGAGACAGTTCGGGAGGAAACGTTCAGGCTTAGCACAGGTGCTGAAGGGCGAGACCGACATTGCGTCGGTGACCGTTCAAGACCCGGCTACCGGCTTGTTCGTAATCCCCGCGGGCATCGTCGCGAAGAGCCCAGCTGATCTGTTGAGTTCGCAACCCATGATGGATCTGATCGCGCAGTTGCGACTCCAGTACGATTATGTCGTGATGGATGCCTCGCCGCTGCTGCCGGTTGTTGATGCGCTCGCTCTCGCGGCGCTGGCGGACAAGATCGTATTGATCGTCGAATGGGGCCGTACGTCGCGAGCGCTCGTCTCCGAGGCGCTCAAGACGCTCAGCGTTGCCGGATATTCCATCGGTGGAATCGTTCTCAACAAAGTCGATTATAAACGGCTGGCGAGCTACGGGTACGGCTTTGGCAGGGACTACACCTACGGCTCCCGCTTCCGACAAGCGATCGGAAAATACTGATATATCGCCGACAGCCGTTCGGAACCGGGCTAGCGCTTTGCCCTCGGGATCCGTAATATCCATCAGCAAAGCTCGACCTGAGGCCGAGACCGGTCGCCCGAGCATCCCCGCCAAGTCTTCAAGAAGGGATATCATAAGGAAGCGGTCCCTGTTTGCCAATCGGGGACGACTTCGCCCGCAGGTCATACAGGGGGTGCTGGGCCAAGCCATCGAGATCGGTCGGCCGGCTGCATCGCTGCGAAGTCGACGATCCGCGTGACGTCATCGCACGCAGCAAAAATGCGGGAGGTTCTACTCGCCGCATTGTCCAATCCAAGAGGGCGATGCGGACGGAATCCCCATCACCGTAAGTGGCGTATAGCGTCCAAAGATTATCAACTTTTGAGATACCCTATCTCCAGTGACGGAGTAACAAATCGATGGTAGCGCTTCGGTGAGCGTCATGATGGCCTTTACGTCAACGTCGGAGACAGGTCGGTATTCGCCGCGGCGCGCAATCTGAAGTATTAATCAAAGCCTGCTCGTCGATTACAGGCTTTTCGACGTCTTTCCAATTGTTAATTATGAATTTGGAAACGACGCTATATTTGCTTTCGTCGGATTCACTCGACACCGATAACTTATACCAGTAAAATATGGAGTGGACTAGCAAAGAAATTCGCGGTATCATTTTCTCACAATTCAGGCCATCTTGCCATCCGCCTATTATGGCGCAACCGACATTTGGCAATCCGGCCTCTGGTCTGCGTCGTCACGCTCTCTGTAGAGAGTGGGACAACCTAAGGAGCGCGTTCGCATGAAGGTGGTATTGTTTTGTGGGGGCTTGGGTTTGCGGTTACGGGATTATGCTGATCATATTCCTAAGCCGATGGTGACAATCGGTTATCGCCCAATCCTCTGGCACGTAATGAAATATTTTGCTCATTTCGGTCACCGCGAATTTATTCTCTGTCTCGGCTATCGAGCCGACCTCATCAAGCAATACTTTCTCAATTATGATGAATGTCTTTCAAACAACTTCACCCTGTCAAGAGGAGGCAAGAGCGTGGAACTTGCCAACAGCGATATCCATGATTGGAAGATCACTTTCGCAGATACCGGAGTTCGTTCGAACATAGGGCAGCGCCTACTGGCCGTAGAGCAGTATGTGGCGGACGAAGAAGTGTTCCTGGCCAATTATACCGATGGCCTTACCGACCTCGTTTTTCCGAACTATCTCGATTTTGCGCGTCAGCGGGACAAGATCGCCACGTTTGTAAGCGTGAAGCCGAACCTGAGCTACCATATCGCCCAAACCAGCCCTGATGGCCTCGTCACCGGCATCAAGGAGTTGACGCGGTCCGGGATCCGCATCAACGCAGGATTTTTCGTCTTAAAGAAGGATATCTTCAGGTACATGCAGCCGGGCGACGAGCTTGTGATAGAACCTTTTCAGCGATTGATCCGAGATCAGCAATTGGCGGCCTACGAATATGATGGTTTCTTTGCTGCGATGGACACGTTTAAAGACAAGCAACAGCTAGATAATCTTTATGAAAGCGGGCTGCCGCCTTGGGAAGTTTGGAGGAAAAAGAATGGGGAGTTACAGTGCGCAACGCCTAGGGGTATCGGACCTTAAAAAGGGCACCTTAGGGACCACCCTCAATTCGTGAAGTTGTCGCGGGCAACTAGCGGAGATTTTGGCAAGCGGACGCCTCTAAAAACCGCTGGGATTTTGGTAATGGCTGATTCCGGATTGGGGGATGGGGGAGCGACAATGGTGGGTGTCAACCGACGTCCAGAAGCGGACCAATGTTACCGGCTGAGATTGTTGCCTCAGCAGCGATGCTACCGACCGGGGAACTCGAGGGTAGCAGGGGATGCGGTGGGTGAGCATGGCCACGAAAGCCGAGTTGGTGGCCGCTATTGGGGATCGGTACCGGGCGGGTGCCCGGACGGAACGGAGCAAGATTCTGAATGAGTTTGTCGTGGTCACAGGCTATCACCGGAAACACGCAATCCGGCTGCTGCGGCCGAAGATCAGCGATTGCATGGCGGTTCAACGGTGGATCCGCCGACGATACGGAGCAGAGGTGCAGCAGGCGCTCGCGCTGTGGGAGACCTCGGACCGGCTCTGCTCGAAGCGGCCGAAGCCGATCATCCTGGTGCTGTTGTCGGCACTGGAGCGGCATGGCCAGTTGGCGATCGATGGCCGATTTCGCGCGCTGCTACTGGCCATCAGCCCAGAGACGATCGATCGCTTGCTCTCGCAGGTGTGTCTAGCGGCGCGCGGCGGGCGTCGGCGGTGCGCCGGGCAGTGCGTCGCGCAGTACCGGTGCGGACGTTCGGCGATTGGAACGACCCGCCGCCAGAGCTTGTCGAGGTCGATTTTGTCGCTCATGCAGGCACCTCGGCTGCCGGCAGCTTTGTCCAGACGATGGTGCTGACGGACATTGACACAGGCCGGACCGAGTGCTTGCCGCTGGTGGCGCGCAGCGGCGCCCTCGTGATCGAAGCTCTGGCCGGTGCAACGGCGTTGTTCCCGTTCCCACTGCGAGGCGTCGACTTTGACAATGATGGTCTGTTTGCGCGTTCCGGTGGAACGTGATCACGGCTTCCGGTCGATCGTGATCATCGATTCCGGTGATCGTGATCAGGCCGAGGTGAGAGTGTAGCGGTCTGCGTCGCCGACAGTTCTCAACCAGGGTAGCCTTGTCTCTTTGCCCAACAGCGGGGGAATAGGATGCCAGCCGAGAGACTGTCGACGCGCCAGATCCGGGAAGTTTTGCGGCTGCGGCTTGAGAGTAAGCTGCCGCAGCGGGCAATCGCCAAGAGCCTGGGGTTAAGCCAGGGGCGGTCAGCGGATATCTGAGCCGAGCGCGGGCCGCCGGCGTCGTCTGGCCATTGCCGGAAGATCTCGACGACGCGCAGCTGGAGGCGCTGCTATTTCCGCCACCGCCGGCGATCGGTGTCCCTTCGGTGAAGGCCGCCTTGCAATCGGCGGGAGGAGGAGGCCGGATGCTGGCTTGGAACTGAAGCTAGCAATAGCGCAAGATCTATGGCTTATGCGACTGCTGAGTTGTTGGGACGCGCGGAGCGCCGTCGACGTTTCAGTATCGAGCAGAAGCTCGCGGTGCTTGCAGAAGCGACGGCACCGGGCGCGAAGATTTCAGCAGTCGCGCGTCGGCACGGATTGCTGCCGGCCCAGGTTTATAAGTGGCGCCGTTTGGCCGAGCTTGGGGTTACCGGCGTGCCGGGCGCCTCGGAGCTGCCGTCGTTCGTGGCGGTCGAAATCACCAGGGATGTTCCGTCACTGCCAGCGCCGGTTCTGGAAGAACCCACGGCGGTCAATGACGCCCCTTGTCGGTGGCGGCACAAGAAAGCGGGGCTGATCGAGATCGAGTTGGAGAGCGGGCGCCGGGTTCGCGTCGATCGCCACGTCGACGCGGCGCCGGAGCGCGTTCTCGACGTGCTGGCGCGGCGACGATCCCGGTTCCGAGCGGCGTACGAGTGTGGCTGGCCGGTCGGCCGGACCGACATGAGAAAGGGATGAACGGGTTGGCGTTGCAGGTACAGCAGGCGCTTGTCCGCGATCCGCATGCCGGGGATTTATACGTCTTCAGAGGTGCCAGAGGCGACTTGAATGCGCCGAATGGAAGCGCTGCCGGGTTGGCCTCGACTATCACGTCGAGATCGCCAAGCATCACTACAGCGTGCCGCACTGATACGCGCCTGGGTCGTCGAGGCGCCTGGCGTTACTGCGACCGCGATTCTGGAGCGCCTCAAGGCGATGGCATCCCGACAGGTTCACGGACAAGCAGGAGCGAACCGTCCAGCGTGCTGTCAAGCAATGGCGCGCAAGAAGCACGCCGGATCATCGTCGAGGGCGTCGCTGTGACAAACGCTGGACTGGCGAGCGTGTCGGAGAGCGCGAGCGCTGCAATCCGGCCAGCAGCTCAATCCCACCGCGGCTCGCCCCTGAGGGCCCGCAGGCACCACCCACGCGCGCCGCTCTATCGCTCCTCAGGGCACTGCGCGACGCGCGCCGGGCCCGCCTATGGGCTTCGGGGACGATCCGCTCCGCCAGCGACATGGAGATCCGGGTACCATCCGCCCATGAGGCAATAGGAGGGTCCAGTACTGGACGTCGGTCGGTACCAACTCGACCGGTTCGCCGACCACACCTCGGCCGCCACCATGCGCGCCAACCAGTTGCGGTCGTGGTTTGCCGCGATGGCCTACATGCTGGTTTGCGCGTTGCGCCGCATCGCCCTCAGGCACATCCAGTTCGCCCAGGCTACCTGCGGCACCATTGGTCTCAAGCTGTTTAAGATCGGGGCCCTGGTGCGAGTCGGCGTCCGCCGCATCAAAATCGCCACGGCTGCGGATTTCGGGGGAAGTCGCTCGCGAATCCGCGAGGATGTCGCCCAGCATTCTGATTCGATCTCGCTCGGCGTTCCAAGATGATTTCGTCCGGCATTTCGGGACGATGTCGCTCGAGTAGGTGACGCCTCTGCTGGCCCGATTAGGGTCCGCTCCTTTGGCTTTTGCGGGGGGAGCAGATGCCAGCAGAGAGGATGCCAATGCGCCGAGCGCGCGATGTGCTTTGTTTGAGGAGCGCCGGGGTCGGGTTCAACGAGATTGCCCGCCGAGTAGGCATTGCGCCGTCGACGGTGCGGTTGACGTTGAAACGGCTGGCGACCGCGAACTTGAACTGGCCATTGCCGGATGAGATGACCGACAGCGTGCTGGAAGCGGCATTTGCTCGCTGCTGTCGGCACCAAGCAAGGTCATCGCCGCAACGTCGAGCCCGATTGGGCCGAGATCCACCGCGAGCTCAAGGCGCAAGCACGTCACCCTGGCGATGCTGTGGGACGAGTACATCGAGGGCCATCCCGAGGTGTTGCTATTCGCGCTTCTGCGAGCTCTACCGCAGTTGGGCATCGCGATTGTCTGTGACGATGCGGCAAGCTCATGCAGGCGGCGACACGGTGCCAGTGATCGTTGACCGGCTCACCGGCCAGATCCACTTGGCGCAGATTTTCGTCGCCGTCCTGGGCGCTTCCAATTTCACCTATGCCGAGGCGAGCTGGACGCAGGCGCTGGCCGACTGGATCGGCGCCCATACCCGAGCCTTCGCAGCGCTCGGCGGAGTGCCGAAACTGCTGGTGCCGGACAACACCAAGGTCGCTGTGATCAAGGCCTGCCTTGTATCAGCTCGAACTTAATCTGACAGGCGTTGTTGGTTTCCGAAACGGAGCCGAGGGGCGGGGCGCGGTTCTCATCCCGCTGGGACCGCGGCCCGCCCTCCGGCAGGACGGAGATCGCGATATGACACAAGAGCAAAAGATCATCCGGGCGAAGGTGGGGTTGTTGGAGCTGGCCAAGCAGCTCGGCAATGTCAGCCAGGCCTGCAAGATGATGGGCTACAGCCGCGA
>Ga0126381_100002655_pt1 | contig 19379 bp, 17 predicted proteins | sample PanSoiMetPlot_28_FD_96465 | JGI IMG/M metagenome (GOLD analysis project Ga0126381, IMG submission 96465) | Tropical forest soil microbial communities from Panama - MetaG Plot_28 | ecosystem: Environmental > Terrestrial > Soil > Tropical forest > Bulk soil | place: Panama | collected 2016-02-17
AAAATATATTTCATCTCATGATGGAACTCAGCAGGTAATTCTTGAGTCAATTGGGAAATCCGCAAATGCACCAGTCGGCAGAAAAGGACGGTACTTAAATGAAGGGCTCAATAATACTAACGACTATCGTGTACACATCTTTAGAAAAAATGAACTGGATACCAAGTGGAGATTCTGGCCGCATTGATTATCAAGGAGATTATGCTAAAAAGGGCAGTACGCACGCGCGAGGGAGATCGCCTAAAGGTCCGCTCTAGGTGATTCTTATGCCCGCAAATGGGTGTTCGTCCGGACCTATGAAATTAACGGCCCATTCGTGCGACTTTACATTCCGCCAGTTCAACCAGCCATCTCGTCGGAGGGCTAGATCAGAGAACGAAGGGCTAAAACCACACTACATCAGGCTTATTCTAAGCATATCCATCTTCCGATTAATCACGATTGTTTGTTCGCGAGTAAATGTCACCTTGTCAAGGATCCGAAAGATAGATAGATAGGTTTTAACCGCGGCTTCGCGAGCATTCCGTTTGGCCACCCAACTTTCTGCGGAGGCTGACATTTTAAGCTGTTGATTTGCTAGTTCTGCGCTGGCTAAGACTGCGTCGAAAAGTGCGTTGGATCGTGTTTCGCGAAATTTCTCAAGAGCTCTCATGGAAACGTGAGATTCTTTGTTCACAATCTACGTTTGTCATCTTTGAGTTTGATGGCGCAATATGACGTCTCAGCATGTTCACCAAATCACAATAGGACGCGACAATGCTGTGGCAAATTGGATGGATTGAATAGTAAACAAGTGATCTCCGTTTGTACGAACACGAATGCTTTGTTCAATCTTCCGAGAACACCCGTTCGTCATCGATGCGATTCACATTCAGCAAAAACTCTCGCAGGACCCGAGCGCTCTCATCGGTGTTAGATGCCCGGCTTTCAAATCGTGCAGCGGTTTGCTCCTGGTTAGATGCCTCAACTCGCTGTGCCATACGACGATAAAGAGAGGCGCTCACCTCCAATGCTCGCAATGCAGCCCACAAGGCTGTTTCTACAGCATGACGCTGTTCAGCGTCGAGGTGACGAACTGTGTAAGCGTGTCCAACACGGCAGCGTCGGCACCTCGCTGACTTTGACTTTGACTTTGACTTTGACTTGAACCGCCGACTGCTTGAACTTCTCGCTGAAAATATGCACCGAGTCTCGAATCAGCACCGCCATGTCGAACGTCTGCGCCATCGCTCCGACGCGATAATACGAGAGGCTCTGGCGGACAATCCGACCCACGCGGGCAAGTTCGTTGGAAGCCGCATCCAGCAGTGATTTTGTTGTTTGGCCGTCAACATCTCCTTTCTGCAATAAATACAAGCAGTTCGTGACCGCGTTCAGCGGATTGCTGATCTCGTGTCCAAGACTGGCGGGGAGCTGGCCAGCGGCAGCTGGTCTTTCCACTTTCGCGAGGCGCTGTCTCGCCTCGCGAAACTCCGTCATGTGCGTCACCGCGGCGACCCATCCAAGCACTTCACCCTGTTCGTCTTTTCATACGGCACTTAGATACGGGCATCAACACCCGAAACAAATCCGGCTCAAATTCGGCGTGAGGATCGATCCTTCCGCGCATCGTAAAACGCTTATAAGTTCCGACGAATGCCTAATCGTGGCTTGTCGTTGCTTTTAACGCATCAATGTCGACGAAGAAAGCCTTGGACAGGTAAGAAAAACGCGGTCATTATCGCGTCATCGGAGATCACGATGACGTTTCCGCTTTCATCACGTTCCACACAAAGTGCTGCTCAGAGCCGCTTCCCGGTAATCGAATTCAAACCGCTCCTGGATGCGATCGAGGCGGCGGCTCTTCTCCGAATACATGCCAAGATGCTCCAGAAGAAGGCTCGTCGTAGCGAGATCCCAGGGAGGCACCTCGGCAAATACTGGCGCTTTCGCGACTGGCTATCGCCTCAAGAGCAAGGTGGCGACGGCTAGCGAGCTGTGTGAGGGCTGATGTGCGCGTACTCGAGCTCAACGTCCTGTGGATGCAATCAGCGAATTGTCGCAACCGACGGTTTTTGGCAAGCTTCCTGTTCCAAGACTCGGATGGGCGACTTTGGTCCAGAAAATCGCCTGCCGTTTGGTATCCCGCTTTTTGCTCGGTCACTGCTTCGGGGCAGAACCGGCCCCTGCGACAGGTCGCTCTTCTGCTTCGATTGCATCGCCCTTCGGGTTACGGTTTCCGCTCGAAATCCTGTTCGCAAAGTGCAGCGAAAAGATTTCTCCGGAGCCTCCGCAAATGCAGAGCTTCGGCACTTGGGAGCCAAGCCCCTTCGCTGGGTGTGACCCGAGCAAGATGCGGGAATTTCAACAAAACGGAGACAAGATCATGTACCAGAACAAAGTCAACCTCATCGGATTCCTCGGCGGTGACGCGGAAGTTCGCAATGCCAACAAGCGCAGCTTCACGACGCTTTCAATTGCAACCAAGTCCTCCTACAAGGACAAGCAGACCGGCCAGTACGTCGCCGAGACCGAATGGCACCGCTGCGTCGTCTTCGGCAAGCTCGCCGAGTTTGCCGCAACCCTGACCAAAGGCGCGCATGTCCAGATCGAAGGCCAACTGCGCAGCCGCGTATTAGCCGTCAACAATTCCGACGTCAAGCGCCGCATCTGGGAGATCCGCGTCGATTCCATCCTGAAGCTCGACCGCGCCGAGAAGGCCGGTTCGGAAGATCAGGATACCGGGGAAGAACCGGCCGCATAGGCCGGTTTCTCCAAAGCCGGAGGACTTCGCTATGAGTTTTGATTTGATCCTTCCATTCCTTCGCCCGATCGAGCCACTCCTGCTTGACGAGAGCGTGAGCGAGATCATGGGAAATCCCGACGGGACATGGTGGTTCGAGCGCGACGGGATTATCTGCCCGGAAGCGAGCGTTCACTTCGAGCCCAACAAGCTTCGCACCGGCCTCGAAGTGATCGCGAATCATCTCGGCAAACGCCTGGATGAAGACAATCCTCTGCTGCATGCTCAGCTTCCGGATGGAAGCCGCATCGCGGCGGTCATTCCGCCGGTTGTACGTCCCGCCCCGGCGCTCACGATCCGGAAGTTTACGAGCCGCAGATTCACCATCGATGATTTGATTGCTCGCGACACCTTGGGCCGCTCGCTTGCCGACTACCTGAGTGAGCAGATCAGCTGTGGCAAGACCATCCTTATTAGTGGCGGAACCGGAACCGGAAAGACAACCCTGCTGAACATCCTCGCGCAGGCCATTCCGGAACAAGAGCGAATCGTCGTCATCGAGGATACGGCCGAACTCCATATCGAGAAACCCAATGTTCTGGCCGCGGAATGCCAAACGGACACATTCAAGGCTCGCATCTCGTTCGACGATCTTTTGAAGTCGGCTCTGCGGTGGCGTCCGGATCGGATCATCCTCGGCGAAGTCCGAGGGATCGAAGCACGAACCCTGCTCGATTCCTTCAATACCGGCCACGCCGGATCGCTGGCTACTATCCACGCAAACTCCGCGGAAAGGGCCCTCCATCGTTTCGCCAATCTCGTGATGCGCAGCCATGCGCAGACCACATTTTCCGACACCGAAGCCGAGATCGGTGAGGCCGTCGATTTCGTGGTCCATATCGAACGTCAGCCAGGTCGCCGAATCGTCCGCGAAGTCCTGGCAATCCACGGCTATGACCGGGAAGGGAAGCGCTTCCTGATCGAGCCTGTCATGGAGGCGAACCATGCCGCATAGGGAACTGATTGACACTGGAATCGCGGCCGAATTTCTGAGCCGATCCTTCAGCCCTTCGGAGACGATTGCGATCGTCCTTCGCCGTTTGTCGCCGACTTCAATCGCCCAGCGAATTGTCAGGTTGGAACGCGTGCTTCAGCCTCGGTATCTTGCCTGGTTGGCACATGAAAACGCGACGGGAGCGAACGTGTATGTCGCCGCGAATCCGCTGCTTTCTGGCAGCAGGAAGCGGACCAAGGCCAGCGTTGCCAACATCCGGCATCTGTACCTCGATCTCGATACCGATGCGGAGGCAAAACTTGCCACGATTCGGACCTCCAATGCGGTCCCGATTCCGACTGCAATCGTGTCCACATCACCGCGCAAGTACCAGGTGCTTTGGAGGGTTGAAAGCCTCCTGTTTGAGCAGCAGGAAGTCCTCCTCAAACTGCTCGCCATGACCTTCGGCGGCGATCCGGCTTGCACCGACTGTAACCGAGTTCTTCGCCTGCCGGGATTCCGAAATCAGAAATACGATCCAACTCACTTCGTAACAGCCGAATATCCAAGCGAATCGACGGCTCATTGCGAGGACTTTCGTCTTCCTGATCCTGTCCCTAATCGGGACCTTATCCGGGGTCCAATCGATCCCATAAAGCCGACCGGAACGCACTCGAATTCCGAGCAGGATTGGGCCTGGATTCTAGGGGAATTAGGCCGGGGAAAAGACCCGGTCAAGCTGACTCGATCGCTAGCCGAAAGGCGCTCTGATAAGCCGAATCCGACGTACTATGCGCAGCGAACAGTAGACGTGGCATCGGCCTGGCTTTGGCTCAACCAAGGCTTCCCCATCGCCGACATCGTCACGATGCTTGAGGTTCGCCGCAGCTTCCAGATTCCCGACAAGCTTTCGTCGGCCCGTGCGCATGAGATTGCGTTCACGGCGCAGCGCATGATCGCCCGTAAGAAGATCGCCTGATTGCACGACCAAGGAGGTTCCAACATGCCATTGATTGAAGTCACTCAAAGCCGATACGTGACCACCACAATCCGCCTCGAATCGGCTACCGCAAACCTGATCGATCAATATGCCGCATTTGTCCAGGGATCGGCCGACGATGTCGTAGACAAGGCGCTCAACTACGTATTCGCCAAAGACCGCGAGTTTCAGGAGTTTCTGAAGTCCTCGCAGGCCGGCAAAGTCGTCCCTTCTCTGCGCGTGCGCAGAGCCGGAGTGGAGCCTACCGCCAATGGGAAAGCGCCCGTCGTCGGGGTGGAGAGCCGTCGTGAGCCTGCTCCGAAAGCATCATTGGTACCCGGAGAAGCCCGTTCGGTGCTGCGCACCGGCTGAATCTCGACACTTCATCCCTCGTAGGGCGCTGCAGAGCGCTCTTGGGCGGCGCTCGAGAGCGCCTTGTTTGGTTTCAGCAACTTGGATTTTCCATAGCGCTTCAGAGCGCTATGGGTAAACACACGTAAGGGAGGCGAGAATGACGGAAATCATCCTCGATATCAACCAGGACAACGGGCGCGAGTTTCGTACCGTCACCGCAAGCACAAAGGTGACGGACCAGGAGCTTGCTGAACTCCAACGCGCCGCCGCTCGGCAAGGCGTTCGTCTCGGCGAATGGATTCGCGACGTGCTTTTTCGCGAAGCGAAGCTGTCGTCTGATGCCCCCGACGCCGACCCGCAAATGGTCGAGATCATCGGCCTGCAGATGTTCCTGACGCGAGTGCTTTCAGCCATCGCGTCTGGCGAGCGCATGAGCCGTGAGCAATGCCAGGAACTCATGCGCAATGTGAAAACCAACAAACATCGCGCCGCCCGCGATGCCATGACGCAGTACAGAAAGGGAGGTGAGGAGGAGCATCATGACTGAAGTCACCTGGGGGCGGAAGGAGACTATCGTCTGGCCTCCGCATAAACCCATCTACACACTTGGCGCGCTGTTCCTGGGGCTGATTGCAACCGGATTTTTCGTGTATTTCCGATTCATTTTTGCCCTCTCGCCGCTCCAGCAGTTCTACCTGCCCATGTACATCAAAACCACGGCTACAGCATCGATTCCGATCCACACAAATTACGGGATGCTGCTGATGTCCGACACCAAACAGCGTGCCTGGTACGCGCGCGATGTTGATGTAGAACCCGGCTCGACACCGCAGCCGACCGGGACACCAATTCCTCTCCAGTTGTCGAATTCCGCACGGCGGAGAGGCATGGTGTTGCTCTATCGCAGTGTGCCGCTGGCTCTCTCCAGCTCTGGCGTCCAAAAGTACCTGCGCCGGCAGGTTTATGTCGGCCAGACCCTTCCCGGCATGTTCGGACTTCAGCTCGTCTTTGGGGCAATCTTTTTCCTTTTGCAGCTGCCGTGGTCGATTCCGAAAGACATCCGGCGGTGGAAAGAAATGAAGTACGGCCGCCGCCTGAAGGGGCCGGTTCTGGTCTCACCGAAGCAGTTCAATAAGGCCATCCATGGGACCGGAATTGGGATCAAGGTGGATGGAAGCCGCGACCTTCTACGCGTACCGAAACTTGCTGAGGACCAGCACTTCGAGATCATCGGAGATACCGGTAGCGGCAAGACCACAATCATCATGCAAATGCTCCGCCAGATCCAGGCGCGCAAGCATTCAGCAATCATCTACGACCCGGCATGCGAGTTCATCGAGAGATTCTATTCGGAGGCGCGTGGTGACATTGTCCTGAATCCGCTCGACCGCCGCTGTCCCTATTGGGGGCCGTCTGAAGAGTTGGTGCGGCGCGTGGAATCGCGGACGATTGCGGCCTCGCTTTTCCAGCCGACCAGCGACAAGAAGGGTGAGTTCTTCGTGGAAAGCCCGCAGAAGATCTTTGCCCATCTACTGCTCGACCTGCCAACGCCACAGCAACTGGTTGAGTGGATGTCGCACCCTGAAGAGATCGACCGTCGCATGAAGGATACCGAGCTGGCCTCCTTGATCGATCCATCTGCTCCGCAACAACGATCCGGCGTGCTCGCGTCGTTGAGCCTCATTGCTGACAGCTTCCGGCTGCTGCCAAAGAAAGAGGATGCAGCTCGGGAGTGGACTGCGCGGGAGTGGTCGAAAGAGCGCAAGGGTTGGATCTTCATCACCTCCCAGCCGGCTGAGCGCGAGGCGCTGCGTCCACTGCACAGCCTTTGGATTGACATGCTAGTTCTGCGCCTGCTCAGCGCCCCCAAGCCGGAGCAGCATCCTGTGTGGTTTGTCCTGGACGAGCTGGCCAGCCTGCAACGGCTCCCACAGCTTCATACCGCCATCACGGAGAATCGGAAATCGCGCAATCCGATTGTTCTCGGTTTCCAGGGGAAGGCACAGCTCGAAGTGGTTTACGGCCACCTTGCCGAGGTCATGCTCTCGCAGCCTGCCACGAAGATCTTCCTCAAAACGACGGAACCAAATGCAGCCGAATGGGTGAGCCGGGCGATTGGGAAGGTGGAGATTGAGCGGATGAAGGAGACGCACTTCGATGGGACTCGTTCGGGTCGAAACTTCGCGCTCGACCGGCAGACGGAGCCGCTTGTTCTCGATTCAGAGATCAGTGGCCTCGAAAACTTGCAAGCGTTCCTGAAGCACGGAAACTATGTCACCCGGATTTCTTTCCCGGTTCTCGAAATGCCGACCACGCAGCAGAAGTTTCTGGAGCGCCTGATAGACGACTTCATTGTGAGGGAACCCAAGAAAGAAGCTGAAAAGCAGGCTGAGACGCAGCCGCCATCGCCCGTTCCAGCCGCATCAAAACCAATGCCCGAAGAAAGTCCGCAGCTGCACCTGATGGCTCCACGAGGCGAGACAAAATCCGCGCCACGGAAACAGCAGGCGGCTTTACCATTCCCGGAGCTGTGAATCATGCTGACGATTTCGACAAGAAACATTGTGTAATCGCCGATCCTTGAACCAAAGTTGCACGCAGTAAACCGTTCCGTTCTTGGCAAAGGAGCGCTGTTACCATGGGCGTTACTTCCCCCAGTGTTAGCTTCCAGCGCCTCTTGGCGCTTGGGTCGGATGTTACCTTGCAGTTTGGATAATGAAATCTGCAAGTTCTGACAGTCCACTAGAACTAACTCAACTGATCCGTGTCATTGGCCGACTTCTGAACTGCGCGAAATCAACTCTGAACTGGATGGATTTAACTCAAAATACCTATTTTAAAAATAGGTATTTTGTCATAGAATTCCGAGCGATGGCTAAAGAAACAGAACATCGTGATCTTTTCCCCGGAGCACTGGAAATCATGATTCTCCAATCGCTGCGGTTGAAGCCCATGCATGGCTATGCGTTGGCGAAGCACATCAAGCAAGTTTCCGACGACCTGCTCCGGGTAGAAGAAGGTTCGCTCTATCCTGCGCTGCAGCGAATGCTCAAGGAAGGCTGGCTGGAAGCTGAGACCGGGACCTCGGCCAAGGGTCGACCAACGCGAATTTATCGGCTCACGAACGCAGGTATACAACACCTCGAAAGGGAGGTCGTCAGTTTCGAAAGGATGTTCGCCGGTATCACGCGCGTGCTTGCCGCAGCCAAAGCATAGGAGGTGTTGCTTGCCCCTGTTCAGTCGCCTCTTCTCACGGAATCGCCGGTATGACGATATCTCCATCTCCATCCATGAGCACATCGATGAACGGATTGACGAATTGATGGAAGAGGGTATGCCACGCGACGAGGCAGAACGAACAGCGCGCCGCGAGTTCGGCAATGTGACACTCCTCGAGGAGCGGAGCCGTGAAGTATGGGAGTGGCCGAGGCTTGAATCGTTGCTTGTGGATCTGAAGCATGTTTGTCGCCGGCTAGGGCGTTCACCGGGCTTCGCGATCACGGTGGTGCTCACGCTGGCTATCGGCATAGGAGCGAATACGGCGGTGTTCAGTGTGCTTAATAGCGTACTGATCCGGTCGCTGCCCTACCCTGAGTCGCAGCGACTGGTTTCGATTTATCTGAACGCCCTTGGCGCGCCGGGGTTGGCGGAATTTCGAGATGAACTGCGCTTGTCGGCCTCGATGTACCTCACCTTTGCGGCGCATAATCGTACATTTCAATCGGTAGGCGTGTGGCTGCCTAGGACTGCCAGCATCACGGGGATCGCACAACCAGAACAGGTCAACACGGCGATGATTACGGACGGCGTTCTCCAGACACTCGGAGTGCCTGCCACCGCCGGGCAATGGCTGAATGCGGCCGACCAGGAACCACACGGAACGCAGCGGGTCATGCTCAGCTATGGGTACTGGCAGCGGCGCTTCGGCGGCGATCCGGGTGTGGTGGGCCGTACCATCCGCCTCGACTCTCAGCCACGCGAGATCGCTGGTGTGATGCCACGCGGATTCAAGGTGGTTAGTTACGACTTCGATCTGCTGGTTCCGCTGGCCTTTGATCCGGTCAAGCAGCCGTTGGCTGGCTTTGCGTATCGCGGCATCGCTCGGCTCCGGGCGGGCGTTACGATCTCGCAGGCCGATGCCGATATCGCACGCCTGCTCAATGTCTGGATGGACTCGTGGACGAACGGTCCAGGCAGCGATCCGCACTTTTACTTGACCTGGAAGATCACGCCTGCCCTTCAGCCTTTGAAGGAGAAAGTGGTCGGCAGCATCGGCAAAGTGCTTTGGGTGGTGATGGCGACCATCGGCGTGGTGATGCTGATCGCGTGCACCAATGTGGCCAACCTGCTGCTGGTACGTGCCGATTCGCGCCAGCACGAGCTTGCGGTGCGCTCTGCGCTCGGCGCTGACAGATGGCGGATCGTCCGCGAACTGCTGCTGGAGAGCGTAACCCTCGGCCTGTTAGGCGGTGCAGTCGGTGTAGGAGTTGCATATGCGGGGCTGCGCCTGTTGACGGCGATTGGGCCGGAGAATTTGCCACGTCTGAGCGAGATCTCGCTCGACGGCCGGTCGCTTGCGTTCGCCCTGATACTGTCGGCGCTCTCCGGACTGCTGTTCGGCTCCATTCCTGCGCTGCATTGTGCTCCTTCGCGGCAAGCCGTGCCGCTGCTCGGCGCCATGCGGACGTCAAGCGTGAGTCGCGAGCGGCAGCGCGGCCGCAACCTGCTGGTCGTCGCGCAGGTCTCCATGGCACTGGTGCTGCTGATCAGCGCGGTGCTCCTGATCCGCACCTTCCATGCGATGCACAATGTCGATCCGGGCTTCTCCGATCCCGTGTCGCTGCAGGTGATGCGCATCTCGATTCCGGAGACATTGGTTCGCGATCCGCAGACGATCACGCGCCTTCAAAACAGCATCCAGGAAAAACTGGCCGCAATTCCAGGAGTCTCCTCCGCAGGCTTCACCGCGTCCGTTCCTATGAGCGGAGCCGAACCGGCCTGGGATGGGGTCTACATCGAAGGAAAAAACTACGCAGGCGAACAACCGCCCCTGCGTCTGTACAACTATGTTTCGCCGGGCTATTTCCATACCGCCGGCACCAGAATCGTCGCAGGGCGCGAGTTTGTGTGGACGGAGATATACGGCTTGAGACCGGTGGGTCTCGTGTCTGAGAGCCTGGCCCGCCAGTTGTGGGGATCGGCCAGCGCGGCCATCGGCAAGCGGTTCCGCGAATATCCCAGTATGCCGTGGCATGAAGTCGTCGGGGTGGTTCAAGATGTGCGCGAGAACGGAGTCGATCAGGCCTCGCCCACAACCGTGTACTGGCCTTCGATGATGCACGATATCTTCGGCCCGGGATCTTTCGATGCAAGGCGCACGGTCTACTTCGCGATACGCAGCAATCGCGCCGGAACGCAAGCCTTCATCAACGAAATGCAGCTGGCCGTCTGGTCGGTGAATTCGAATCTGGCGGTGGCATCGATCAGCACCATGCTCGATATCTACAGCCAATCGATGGCCCGCACCTCGTTCACGCTCGTCATGCTGGCCATTGCCGGAACGATGGCGCTGGCTCTTGGCGTCCTGGGGATCTACGGCGTGATCTCGTATGCCGTCTCTCAGCGCACACGCGAGATCGGTATCCGCATGGCGCTAGGCGCGAAAAGGAGCGAACTGGCATGGATGTTCGTTCGCGCAGCGATGGTGCTTACCGCCGTTGGTACTGCTGTTGGCCTCGGCGCGGCAGCCGCACTCATGCGGCTTATGCGAACACTATTGTTTGGGATCAGTCCGCTCGACCCGGTCACCTTCACACTCGTACCGCTTGCCTTGGTTGCTGCGGCGGCGCTGGCAAGCTATCTGCCAGCGCGCCGCACTGCCTCTGTCGATCCTGTCGAAGCGCTTCGAGCCGAGTAACCAAACCCGAGGCAAGGCGAATAGATGAGATCGCCCAGAAATTGTCGACAACTCGGAAACTATGCGACGCGTTGCGTTTCGCGGGTATGATCGCTGGGTCTCAATCTCTCCTAATGAGAGGGCGCGAGGCAGGCCATGACCGTTCTTGCCCGATTCTTGCTATTATCCCTGATCGTCAGCGCAGGATATGGCCATGAGCCCTTTCCTGAACCTTTGAAAAACGTTTTGATCGGCAAGCTGGTGATTGAGTCCAACACATTGCCTTCTGTGGATCGCGAACATGTCGTTCGGTTGTTTGAGCCCAAGACCTACGTTCCCAAGATCCAATGCACCTGTCGTTCGAAGAGACTGCGGCAAGAGAAGGTCGGCTCTATCGTTTTTTGCGCGCGTATTTCGTCGTGGCCGGTGGCGTTGTCTCTGGTCGGAAGATGACGGAGATTGGGGAACTGATATCCTCCCGGTATCGCAATCACTTCTGAAGTCGCAGGAGACCCATGCTCCCTCCAGCCTCGGAACAGCCAACTGTCGAAATCGCCGTGCCTGCGACGCGCCGATCCAATACGCTCGTCCTAGCCGCTATCGCCGCATCCTTCGCTCTAGCCCACGTCCTCACCAACGGCCGCTACGGCTTCCATCGAGACGAGCTACAATTCCTTTCCGACGCGCGCCACCTCGATTGGGGCTTCGTCGCCTACCCTCCCTTCACACCGTTCATCGAACACATAGGCCTCAGTTTTTTTGGCCTCTCGCTCGTCGGCCTCCGCATGTTCTCTGTCATCGGCCAGGCGGTAGTCATCCTCGTCACAGGCCTCATGGCTCGCGACCTCGGGGGCGATCGCCTCGCCCAGGTTGCCACGGCCGTCAGCATCGGCCTCTCCGGCCTGCCCATCTTCGAGGCCACCGAATTCCAGTACACCTCGTTCGCCTACCTCTGGTGGGTACTTGTCTGCTGGTTCACGATTCGCCTGCTCCGATCCGAAGATCCCCGCTGGTGGCTCGCCATCGGGTCCGCCATCGGCCTCGGCTTGCTTACCAAGTACTCGATTGTCTTCTTCATCGGTGGCCTCATCGCTGGCCTCCTGCTCACTCGCGCGCGCCGTCAGTTCCTCACCCCTTGGTTCTGGGCCGGAGTCGGAATCGCACTCGTTCTCTTCCTCCCCAACTTCCTCTGGCTCGTTCGCAACGACTTCGTTTCCTACCACTTCCTCCAGCATATCCACGCCCGCGACGTCGGCGAAGGCCGCTCCGAAGGCTACTGGAAATACCAGTTCCTCGGCAACGTCAACCTCTTCGCCACGCCCGTCTGGATCATCGGCCTCATCGCCTTCTTCCGCTCTAGCCGCTATCGCACTCTTGCGTGGATGTATGTCGTGCCGGTGGCTTACTTCTGGCTGGTCAAGGGCCGCTCCTACTACGTTGCCGAGGTTTATCCCTCTCTGCTTGCCATGGGCTGCGTCGCCGCCGAGCATTGGCTCACCCGGCGCCCCGCATGGGTCCGCCGCACCGCTGCAACGGTATACTTCGCCGGTGTCTTCGCCGTGGGCGTCTACATCGCCGCCCTCGTCGTCCCCATCGCGCCCAACGGTCCCCTCCGCGACTTCGCCCTCAAGAACAACGGCGACCTGCGCGAAGAATTCGGCTGGGACGACCTCGTGCGCGCCGTAGCTGCGGTTCGCGAGTCCCTGCCCGCCGATCAGCGCTCGAGCTTCGGGATCGTCGTCGGCAACTACGGCGAAGCCGGCGCAATCGAAAACCTCGGCCCCACCTACCAGCTTCCGCCGCCCATCAGCCTCACCAATTCCTTCTACTTGCGCACGTACCCCCCACAGCCTCCGTCAACGCTCATCGTCGTCGGATGGTCGCAGGAGCAGGTAGACCGCGAGTTCACATCCTGCCGCATCGCAGGACACAACGGCAACTCCCTCGGCATTCACAATGAGGAAAGCAACGACCACCCCGACATCTACGTCTGCGGCCCGCCCCGTAAACCCTGGCCCGAATTCTGGAAGACCAACCAGCGCTTCGGCTGATGCGAAATCAACTCCGCTTCTGTTAGTGCAAAGCTGAAATGTCTCGTCGCCGTCGTGCGGTGGGAATGTGCGAAATCGCCGTCCTGTGGCAATTTCCAAGGACTGTGGGAGGGGAGGGAAACGGCTTTATCGTTTTCCCGCTTCCCACCGGACCGTCATTGCCTCCGTGGCGCGCCCCGGCAAAATTTCACTGTTCATGTCGCGGGGCAGCTTGGTCTCTCCTTTACAGGTTCCATATCGGTGCTGCATGCCAGTGCCCCTTGGATAATACATCCGCGAGGATTGCCGGGGGTCGAGAGAAACTCTGCGGTTCCATGGACTAGCTCCGCTACGACTTCCCGCAGCGACGGCTGAGCGAGAGCCTGCTTGATATGAGTCATCCGTCCCTCCCGGCAGCACTCCGTCACTCTGTAAAAAGGTGCCAGCCGGTGAAGATCGTCGCCTCCATGGCGATCATCCGGGGGTTGAGGCAGCGTTCTCACCCATGCATCCAGTTCACGGCGGGTGGTGTCCCGGCCCCGCATGCCCTCAGACTTATCTGGTAGGCGGTTCCTGGGGAATGGCGGCGCCATCGGAACGCGGATCACCTGCGGCGAAGTTCACCTGGCGGCGGCTGTCGCGAACCACGGCCGCGCCTTGTCCCACAGTAAAGGAAAATGGCTCAAGCAGCTTTATCTGATGACCGCGTTGCGCGAGGCCGGCACGGACATCGGCCGGGATGCTCTCCTCCATCTCGACATCGCAGCCATCGAAGGTCTCCTTGGTGAAACGGGGCTGTTCGAGCGCAGCCTGGACGTTCATGCCGAAATCCACAATGTTGGAAACAAATTGCGCGTGGGCCTGCGCCTGATTCCAGCCGCCCATAATGCCGAAGCCTATGTGAATGTCGCCCTTCTGCATGAAGGCGGGGATGATGGTATGTAGCGGACGCTTGTGCCCGGCCAGCGAGTTGGGGAGGCCGGGCCTGAGTTGGAAGCCCGCGCCGCGGTTGTGGAAGGAAAAGCCGAGTCCCGGTGCGACCAGACCGGTACCGTAGCCGGAATAGTTGCTCTGGATGAGCGAGACGATGTTGCCGTCCTTATCGATGGTGGAGAGATAGATCGTCGAGTTGCCATGCTTGTCCAACTCGGCCTCGATATCAGAAGGCACGACCTGGCAGGAAGCCTTGTTCATGTCGATGAGCTTTGCGCGCTGTGCTGACAAATCCTTCGATATAAGCTGCGACACGGGGACCGCAGTGAACCGCGGGTCGCCGACGTATTTGTACATATCGGCATATGCAAGTTTCTTGGCCTCGATCATGACCTGCAGGGCGTCGACCGAGTTGTGGCCGTACTGGTGCAGGGGGAAGTGCTCCATGATGTTGAGCATGGAAAGCGTGGCGATGCCCTGTCCGTTCGGGGGAAGCTCGTAAACGGTCCAACCGCGATAGGTGGTGGAAACTGGCTCGATCCATTCTGGCTGAAAATCGCGGAAATCTTCGAGACTATGAACGCCACCGAGGGCGTCGAGAAACTTGACCATCGTTTCAGTCATAGGACCGTTGTAGTAAGCGTCACGTCCATGAGCGGCGATCTGCCGCAGAGAGTTGGCCAACGCAGGATTCCGGAAAAGGTCGCCAGGTTTTGGACCTTCAGGCCAGATAACGTAAGTCTCTTTGTAACCGGGCTGGTCGAGGAGCCGTTTGGCAATCCAGTAGCGCGCGTTGCGCTCAGCGAGGGGGAATCCGTTCTGCGCATAATAGATAGCCGGCGCGAGAATCTGATTGAAGGGCAGGGTGCCGAAGCGGTCGCGCATGGCGTCCCAACCAGCGACCGCGCCGGGGATGTCGATGGTTTCGACGCCGATAGGGTTGATGGAGGTGATGCCTTTGGATTTGAGGTAGTCGATAGTGAGCGCCTTTGGTGTCCAGCCGCTGGCGTTCAAACCATAGATCTTACCGGTCCGGGCCTCGTAATAGACCATGAACAGATCGCCGCCAATGCCGTTCACGTAGGGCTGGACAACCCCCATGACCGCGTTAGCCGCGATAGCCGCGTCTATGGCATTTCCCCCCTCCTCGAGAATGTGGGCGCCAGCCTGCGAGGCGAGAAACTGCGGGGTGGAGACGATTCCGAACTTGGAGATGACCATCGAGCGGCCCTGACCGGGAACCGATGCAAACTGCGGCGACCGGACGACCGCGGAAGACTTCGGGACGTATTGAGAGGGGCACTGCATTGAAAGGGCCGTGATCACGACAGCCAGAAGCCGGACGGTTCGCATGTCCTATCCTGAGATGGCAAAAGTGATTAAGCTTACTGATTCTAAGACACCTCGAACCCGTCAATATTACCAACTTCGCGGTAATGGTCGTGTAGTCGGCAATCCGGACATTTCGGTCCGGTCCCTTGGGGGTAGGGAAGGCCGCATCGGTTACTTCCGGATAGACGGGATGAGAAGGTCGACCCGATCCTGGCTGGCATTAAGCTAGCGTGATCAACGCACTCTGAGGTGCAATCCCGAAGGATGGAGGTCGACCGTTGAAAAAGCATAGCAGTTTTTCCAAGCCGAGAGAGTCGGTGAAGGGAGCGAAGCCGGTGCGGCGTGACTCGCGCGAGGTGATGTCGGAACTGGTGACGCAACTGAGGAAACAAGAGAACTATCCGCACACGCAGTTGTTGCGACAGGTGAAGGGAGTCGGATCTGTGACCGCACTAGCCTATGTACTGACTCTGGAAACTCCGCTGCGTTTTGTTAAGAGCCGCGATGTGGGTCTCTATGTTGGATTAGTGCCCAGACAGGAGGACTCCGGAGGTACTCAACCACAGTTGAGCATCAGCAAGGCCGGCGACAGGAAGTTGCGCAAACTGCTGGTGGGCAGTGCCCACTACATCCTCGGCCCGTTCGGACCGGATACCGATTTACGACGATTCGGAAAGAAGCTGTGTGCGCGCGGCGGAAAAAATGCCAAGAAACGAGCGACCGTTGCAAGTGGCACGAAACTCGCGATTTTACTATATCGACTCTGGATCAGCGGAGAGGTGTATGAGCCTCTGGGCCACGCCTCGTTCACGCCCATGGCGCAAACGACTGCAGCGTAGCAGCCGGAACTCAAATCCGTTTGTTGATCGTGCAAGACAGGCTTTTCTCCAGGCTTGATTGGAGGTAACATCCACCGCCTTGTTCGGGTGACTGCGATTCACCGGCTGGTCCACTTGAGATCGCCGTATAGATGGCAGCACCCCTACAACCCAGGTCCGTCATCAGAGACGGACCTGGGACGTGAAATCGGACCCAACATGCACCGGGCCCAGGGTGGCCCATTCAGAGTGCGGATAGAAGCCCGGCAGCGTCGATGTAAAGCTTCAGTCTGGCAGTGGTTAGAAAGGGGGGAAGGAAACGATGTCGATTCGATGCTGTGCAGTTCAATCCAGAACGGCCGCCACGTCGGCCTTGACTTTTATGACCTTCTCATAGATGCCCGGTGACGGCAACAATTGATCTACGACTAGAATTGCCTCGTGAAAGCTACCGCAAAGGTCATCAGTTTTGGCGTACTTCAGTCTCGGCAGGGGCTGAAGAAGAATTTCAGAGCCGGAGCGGGGCAATGAGCGCTCTCGAGAACCCTCATCCCGCTGTTTCCGGTTCTGCTCGCGCATTGCTGACGAGCGCGATCGATTATGCGGGACTGTTTCCGCCTTCAGCTCTCAGCATGACGGAAGCAGTTTCGAATTTTGGTCGTTACCGGAGCTGCGTCCAGTCCTGGATGCTTGGTAAATTCGTCGTGGCCGCTTCGCGCCTGCGGGAGCTCGAATCCGCGCTCATCGAGGCCCATGATATTGCGTCAGCCTGGCAAGTGAGTGCCCTTGTTAGTATGGCGAGCGCTGACCAAGAACTAAGCGACATCATGGCATTCAACGATCGCAATCGGAATCGTGCCGTAATCGATTCTTTGGAATTTAAGTGCTCGACCAATGCTGAGCTGGATTACATCGCAGAACATGTCCCCTCTGGATTCTCCGCCTATTGCGAGGTCAGCGACCCAGCCGTGTTCGTTCCGCTCCTGGTGAGTGCTGGCCTTCGCGCAAAGCTTCGCATGGGCGGAATAGCGTCCAACCTGTTTCCCTCGCCAGCCGCGGTCGCCGAATTCCTCGCAGTTTGCTCAGCCGCTAATGTTCCGTTCAAAGCAACTGCGGGACTCCACCATGCAATTCGTTCGATTCACCCGCTGACCTATACGGTTGATAGCCCATGTTGGCTTATGCACGGCTTTCTGAACGTACTTCTCGCCGCGGCCCTCGCCAAACTCGAAGCGAGCAGGAGTGATGTCATTGACGTGCTTGAAACCGAGACGGTACACGCATTCCATTTCGATGACGAGAAGATAGCGTGGCGCCATTGGTCATTTCAAAACGAGCAGCTTTCCAAATTGCGTATGGGTTTTGCATTATCCTTTGGCTCCTGCTCGTTTGAAGAGCCGGTTCGCGAACTCTGCGCGATGAGCCTCATAGATGAAGTGGCAAACGGCACGCATGACCCGGATGCGTCTTCCTGGGTCGACCGCTAATGTGCCGGATTGCGACTTTGGCAGGTTAGACTTCTGCCAGGAGGGCGAAAGTGGAGAGTGCGCTTCAGGAGAGTTGGTACCGCGTCGAAGACATGCATAGGGTAATGACACCCGCCCTAATAATGATGCTCGAAGCGAGTTTTTCAGCGCTATCCTCTTTGTCCACGGAGCACGGAGGGGTAAATGTCACGAGATGAAATTATCGCCATCGCAGAGGCGTATTTGAACGGGTTAGCGAAAAGAGATCTTTCGGAGGTGCCGTTGGCGGCGGAAATAACCTTTGAGGGCCCCCGGGTGCCAAAGCTTATTGGACGCCAGAGCGTTATCGGATTTTTGACGAGCATAATGCCACTCCTCTTGCGCGTACAGATTAAATCCTTGTGGGCGGAGAATTCGTCGCCACTATGTTTGACATGGAAACCGTCAATGGAACAGATAAGGTTGTCGATTGGCTCCATGTTTCAGGCGGCCAACTGAAGGCGATCCGCTCGTTCTACTATCCGCAAATTGCGAGTTGAGCAGCCGGGTCTCATGGAAGTTGAAGGAGCCCCAGGCGCTCCGCGAAGAGGCGTCATTCAATGGCGAGAACGATTCGTACAAAATCCTCACTGATGCCTGATCGGTTTATGCCCCCTTCGGAAACCAGCCCCTTGGAGGGCTAGTCTCAACTTTGGTTTGGCCCTACCTTCTTGTGGACGGTTTGTCGGCAACTCGGACATTTCGACCCGGTTCCACGAAACTTCCGTGATGCCGGTACACCAACGTCCGGATCGGCTATAAGGAAATCGGGTTTGTGGTGGTGGAACCGAAAGCCAGCTTAGGCGGTTGTGTCACTGCTTCGATCTACTGACCCATTATTTCTTGGCGACGTCCTCCTGCGAGCAGGTTATGTATGAGGGCTTGTGATGAGCCGGTGGTAAAGCTCAATCGTCTGATCAGCAATTGCGGACCAGGCAAACGTCTCTTCGACGCGCTTGCGCCCCGCTTCTCCGAATTGTCGGGCCCTTTTGGGATCTTCCATGAGGTCGGAGATTTTCTCTGCGAGATCATGTGCGAATTTATCGGGATTTGAAGGAAGGTTGGTTGTTTCATCCCGGTCGAACGGAACGAGGTGGCCGGTTACTCCATCAACGACGACTTCAACGATTCCGCCCGTCGCACTAGCGACGACTGGAGCGCGGCATGCCATTGCTTCCAAGTTGATGATGCCGAAAGGCTCATAAATGGAGGGACAACAGAAGACGCTGGCGTTACTGTAGAGCTGGATCACCTCGGGTTTTGTCACCATCTTTTCAATCCAGACCACCTTAGGATTGAGTGCGCGCACCTCCTCTACTTTTTGCCGCATCTCCACTGCTATCTCTGGGGTATCCGGCGCTCCGGCGCATAAAACGACCTGAGTAGACGGAGGCAGATAGCGAATTGCTTGGACGAGATGAGTCACACCCTTTTGCAGGGTAATTCGGCCTACAAACAAAACGTAGGGTAAGGCGGGATCCACACCGTATTTGGTTAGCGCTGTGGTATCCGATGTCTTTTGATATTCATCAAGATCTATGCCGTTATAGATAACGTGCACTCGTTCGGGACGGACGTCGGGGTATGCGCGCAGAATGTCTTCTTTCGTTCCCTTGGAAACGGCGATTACGGCGTCTGCATCAAGAATGGCGGTTCGTTCCATCCAGGAACTCATCGCATATCCACTGCCCAGCTGCTCGGCCTTCCAGCCGCGCAGCGGTTCGAGGCTATGGGTTGTGAGTACGAAAGGAATGTCGAATAGTTTCTTTGCGAGAAACCCGGCCATGGCCACGTACCAAGTGTGCGTGTGCACGAT
>Ga0126381_100002656_pt1 | contig 19378 bp, 10 predicted proteins | sample PanSoiMetPlot_28_FD_96465 | JGI IMG/M metagenome (GOLD analysis project Ga0126381, IMG submission 96465) | Tropical forest soil microbial communities from Panama - MetaG Plot_28 | ecosystem: Environmental > Terrestrial > Soil > Tropical forest > Bulk soil | place: Panama | collected 2016-02-17
CGAAGAAATCGCATTGAGAAAACCGGCCCATAGGATACTGGCTTCATGGGATTCTTACCTCGTTCTTCGAAGATATGCAGCAGATTTGGTCCGGCTGCATTCCTGCTGGGATTCAACTCGTCGGGCTCAGAAGCAACAACGATGAGAGAAATTGGTCTACCCGGGTACTGGCAAAACTACCAGTCGCTGTTTGTAAAGTAAGGTCTCGTCTGCTTGGAAGGCTGCTCGAGGAAATATGAATACTTGACGACGGAACTTTTCCGTGAGTTATAAAGTACAATTCTTAAGAACAATGCTTTATGTGATGGCGTCTAAAGCATTTACATTCAAAATGAAGCCTCCATGTCAGTTATCTTCCTTATCTCTTATGCTTTTTTTCCCTGCTGTGCATTTTGCATGCCTAATGCCCGAGCTGGATTCGGCCCTTGTTCGTCGACTGTAGTAGCAAATGACGACTCGTCCATGTCATTTTCTCTAACCAAGGAGCTCACGCTGCGAATGTGCAGGTCGCGCTGAGGAAAGGGAATCTCGATATTAGCTTCTCGCAACGCTTTGAGGAGGTGCACAGCGATGTCGCTCTTGAGCTGAAACCAGTCTTCTTGATATGTCCAGAAGCGAAGCTCGAAGCTCAGAGCACTTTCGCCAAAACCCAGAAAATAGGATTCCGGTTTTGGGTTGTTAATGACGGCTGGATGTGCGGTTGCAAGTTCACGTAGCAGTGAAATCACTCGCTCCGGATCCGTGCCGTACGCGACGCCGACCGCGATATCTATGCGCCGCCGGAGAGAGGAAAGCGTCCAGTTAATGACTTCTTTCGCGACGAAATCGCTATTGGGAACAATCACCTCAGCATCCTGAAATGTATGGATCGTGCTCGACCGCGCTCCGATGCGCCGGACCTTGCCGACTAGTCCGCTGATTTCGACGGTGTCGCCTACGCGGATGGGACGCTCAAAGAGCAAGATCAAGCCGGAGACGAAATTGTTGACGATGTTCTGGAGGCCGAAGCCCACGCCGACGCCTAGAGCGCCCGTGACGAGCGTAAACTTGTTTACATCGAATCCTGCATTGGCTAAGCCAGCTAGGCAGACGAGGATGAGAAGAACATAGTACGTGACTTTTGAAATGGCAAACGGCAAGCCACGCTGGAGAGGGAATCGCGACAGCAGAAGCTTTGTGAGGACGAAAGTGATTACGTTGGCGAGAGCATAGCCTGCAAAAAGTATGAAAAGGAAACTGAAGATAATGCCGAGCGTGAAGTGAACCTTTTGGAAGCCAATGGGGTAATTCAAAACGTCGGAAACGATACGCCTCACACTGTCGTGGAGCGTGAGCAGGCGCGATAGGACGTTAAGCCACAAATACAAAAAACCAAGAGTAAGGATTCGCCAAGCCCAGCGATCCACCGCCTCCGCACGCGATTCCAAAGCAGATTGGGCCCAGTTGGTCCGAAGCAGGGTGGCCAAGATAAGCATTAGGACACGACCCACGCAGAAAAGAGCCGCCGCTCCGAATGCTCCCAACAAAGCCGTCGTTCCCGAAATCTGCGCCAGCGAGATAAATCCCAGGATGTTGGCCACCAGCGAGCAGGCCAGCAACAGCAGTCCTAGCCAGATTGCCAGCTTCAAAGTCCGCAGGCGCCGTCTGGGGATTGAAAGTTCTCTCAGGCGGGCGGGACGAGCGAACCAGCCGAAACAAATCAATGCACCGATACCGATCAGACCGTGGAATTCGCGACGGATCAAGGGTGAGAAGCGAATCAAGAGGTACAGCAATTCAAGCACATAGAATACTCCCAGGACATAGAGGAGCGTCCTCAGACGAGATTCAAGCAAGGGAGAGAGCAACCGCAGCACGGGGATTAAATAGAGGATACAAATGGCAAACACGATGTCGAAGGGGGCGTAGGAGAGGTAGAAAGTCGTCAAAACTAGAGCTACGAGAAGCGCGATTGAGAAAGGGAAGCCGAAAATCCTCGCTGCGTCGCCAGGAATACCTGCTTCTCCCCCACTAGCGATCCAACGGCGAATCCTTAGAGTTCCAATTAAGGCCAAAAGGTAACAGGCGAGAGTTAAGACGATCCCGACTTTTTGTCCTTGTAGGAATATCGTAACGGTAATGAGGGACAAGTCAAGGGACCGCTGGATTCCCGTTTGCAAGGCATGGTCACGGGTTCCGGATTGAAGAATCTTCCAAATTGGAGGGCTTTCTGGCTTGAAGAGTCGGCTGCGTGTCTGAGCTTGACGGTCCTGAACATTCGCGAGAACGTTAACAATTTGACGATCGATTTGTGAGATTTCGGTTTGCAGGGTAAGGACAAGGTTTAATTGCCTTTGCAAATCGGCGCGGGCTTTTCGTATAAGCTCCAATTCCTGCGCGATCCGATCTACCACCGACTGTATTTCCTGATTCTGATGGAAATGATCCCATGTGGCCTGCCAATCCAAATTGTTTTCTTCCACATGACTGAGTTGCTGTTCCAGCAAGGCTGCGCGAGGAGTGAGAACCTCGCTCTCTCCAGCATATTTTTCGTTGAGAATCCGCCAAAATCTTTGTTCTCTCTGAAGCTCCAGGGTTGAAGGGTTGCTCACCAAAAGATCGTTAACTTGATTGATGTTTTCACGAATCCACCGAGATTGGCTCTTCGCTTCCGCCTCCGCGGCGAGCAACTCCCCCTCAGGGGCTAGTTGGCTTGTGATCTCTCGCAACCAGCGTTCAAGCTCCTCCGCGCGATCTGTAATCTGTGGCAGCGGTATCGAGCGGTCAGATACAGTCGTGGTTGGCGGCGACTGTTGCTGCGGGGAATTCGTGCCTGCCGTTACGGTGGGCGTAGGGACCGGACGCATTTGAGCTTGAGCCGTTAAGGCAACTAGGCCCAAACTTGCCATGTAAAGGCAGGCGTCAAACATCCCGAACGTAATGAGTTTGGGCATGCGAGAGCAACCTTGACGGCCACCATGCAGGTATCGCCGGCGCAAAGGACTCCACGTCAGGGCCACGCATTTATCCCCGTGTTGAGATGGTCGGTCGGGTAACCTGCTAGGACGCTAGCTCAGGTGGCAGGAGTCGGCACACTGTCAGAAGTAACAGAGGACTGGGGGCGGACAAGATACTTTGAAAGTAATCCCTATCCAAGGGCTGCGGCTGATCCAAGCCTTGCCTTGACACAAACCCTTCCCTCGGTACGAAGAAGGGCCAAGAACTGTCAGAATTAACAGATTATTTCGGTTCATTGTCCAAGCAATATTGCTGCCGCATCAGCGGGTGCGCAAGTGTGTCAGGTTCATCCGATTGGCCGGTGTAATGAGCAATGCTAACACGTAAGACGAATTTTCAAACCCGACTTCCCAAGTTACCTCCGCCACTATCGGGGAGAGGCTGAATGGATGCATTGCTAAGTCGTCCGAGGATGTTTTGGAACAGGAAGAGGCTGCGCTAGAGAACCGTCTGCAGCTGAGCAGGATCCCGACGTCGCCTTGAGGCACGGGGAAGAGGTGTATGTCCATGCGACAGCTTCACACTGGTTTCATTTTCATGAACCTAAAAAAAGGAATTCTGTTTCCCGCTGTTCTTCTTCTCGCATCAACGCTCGCTTACTCCGCCAAGCTTGTCTCAAGCTGGAAGAACCCAAAATATATCGGCCGGCCCTTCCACAGAATTCTCACAATTGGGATGAGCGAAAACCCAGCCGTTCGGCTCGATTTCGAAGATGCCCTCGCCGAGAAGCTCTCCAGAGACGGGCTCGAGGCGGTCCCCGGCCACGACATCCTCTTTCGCCCGGAGTCGCCCCATCTTGATCTCGACTATCTCAAAGGACAGATCCGTGACCACAACATTGACGCCGTAATCATCTCGCGCCTCGTTAAAGTGGACAAGAAGACCACCTACGTGGGCGGCCACAGTTACGTGGTTCCGTATCCCTACTACTACGGTTTCTATGGCTACTACGGTACCGTTTTCACGCAGGTTTATACGCCAGAATACTTGCGGGAAGACACTACTGTGCGCACTGAAACCAATCTTTACTCAGCGGCGCCCCCCAACGAAGAACTTGTCTGGACCGCGTACAGCGATACTTTTAATCCGAAGAATGCCGACAAAGTAATCTCTGAGGTCGTCAAGCTCATCGTAAAAAGCTTGGAAAAAGAAGCGATTATTACTAAGAATCCCTGACAAGAAAGAAGTGAATCATTCGGTTGAAATAATTTTAGGGACAGGCGAGATGTCAGCTGCAAGAGGAAGGAATTCGACGACGTCCGCCGAAGATGGCCTGCGGAAACTGATTAAAGAAAACGCTTGGTTCATGCGCGGAGAAGCGCGGTTTCTCACCAATTGCAAAGAAACTCTCGTGGACCTCGCGCGAGAGCAGAAGCCTTCCACAACAATCCTGGGCTGCAGCAACTCACGGGTTCCACCGGAACTGATCTGCGACGCCGACTTCGGCGAGTTGATTGTGGTGCGCGTTGCGGGACATGTGATTTCGCTCGAGGTCATTAGGAAGTCTGCAGTATGCTGCTGCGCATCTTCGCACCAATCTGTTTGTCGTTCTCGGCCACGAAGGGTGCGGCGCCGTGCACGCCGCGTGGGAATACAAGGTGTGTAGTGTGATACAGCGTTCCCCAATCCAGACTTTGGTACAAGACATCCTACCCGGCTTGCTCGATCCCGATCTGGCACTGCCGGAACGCCGAAGCGAAGGTGCGCTGGTCGTTTCAGCAGCGTTCAGATACACCCGAGTACTACATGCCATGAAAGAAGGCGCCATGCTGATGGGCGCGGTTTTCAACATTCTTCGGGATACGTGCGCTTCCTGTCCTAAAGTTGCGCGAAAGGGATCAATTGCTTGTCTGCTCTGGTCTCAATGACTTCTGTGCAAGTGAACATTATGCTGAAATCAGCAAAATCCTGCGCCATTGCCCTAATCTTTTGTGAGTGCATTGGCGTAGGGATTTGTCGCGCGCAGGATCTCACACCGCGGGCCTATTTAATTACACCGGTCCATTCAAACGCAGTAGTCCTGTCGTACTCGTTGGACGATGGAAGCATTCTCTTCGATCCCAGCCTTCCAATTACGGACGCTACGGGGAGACTCAGCATTCCAGCCATCAGTCTTTATCACACGTTCAGTTTCTTTGGCCGCTCCGCCAATGTCACTGCCTCGTTGCCATATACGGTTGGAAACTTCAAAGGAAATGTGAATGGCACACCTCAAAACGTGTACCGTTCCGGTCTACTCAATTCGATCTTTCGATTCTCGGTCAATCTGAAAGGCGGCCCCGCGATGACCCCACTGGAATTTTCCTCGTGGCACCAGAACTTCATCGCGGGGGCCAGCCTCAAGGTAGTGGCTCGCACTGGACAGTATGACCCGACCAAACTAATCAACCCGGGAACGAATCGTTGGGCATTTAAGCCTGAGCTCGGACTGTCTAAACGGTGGGGTCACTGGATCCTTGATACGTATGTGGGAGTGTGGTTCTTTACCACGAACCCGGAATTCTTTTCACACAGCGCAGCCTCTCCAGGCGTTAACACTCTGTCGCAGAACCCAATGGGCTCCTCGGAAGTGCACGTCAGCTACGATTTCAAACCTCGGCTCTGGACTTCTTTCGACTGGAACTATTGGTATGGCGGGCGCCGAAGCGTAAACGGGAAGGTGAGTCCTAGCTCGCTTCAAGCCAATTCCAGGATCGGCGTGACAGCGTCTATTCCGATCAGCACACATCAGTCCCTGAAATTCAGCTACAGTTACGGTGATATTGTTCGAGTGGGAGGTAACTATCACAACGTGTCGGTCGCTTGGCAATACAGCTGGATAGGCCGACCCAACTAGCGCTGAAATTTGGTATCAGATGAAGTAAACCAAAACGCCATACTCATCTCGACTATTCTCGGGAGAGACTGAGCAAGTATTGCCAGGTCGTTCGAGGGAGGCTGCGATAGAGGACTGTCAGGGCCTGGGCGGACCTCGCAGGATCCCCGCGATCCCCTTAAGCACAAGAATCTTTACGCGATCCTTCTTTAACATCCTGTGCCTTCAATCAAACTCCAGCGACTTGCTCACGAGTCATCTTGGCCGCGAGTTTCCCCTGCCGAACTCGAGCCATTCGGCCCCGCTGCCACGTGCAAACAAATCGAGCGTACGCGCAATTAGTCCGGTCCACCCGGTTTGGTGGCTCGCTCCTAGCCCCGGGCCGTTATGGCCCTGGAAATACTCACAGAAAAGAATGTAGTCCTTCCAGTAGGGTCTTCCTGAAACTTTTTTGTTCGGCCGTAGACGGGACGCATGCCACTCTCATCTCGGAGGAAAATCCGCGAGAGCCTTCCTGCAATCTCCTTGGCCACTTCAAAGAGAGTCACGTACTCTTCCGGAAGCGCCATCCGGAATTGTGGGGTCATTGCCGTTCTTCTCCTCTGACAAGAGCTTGCGGGATCGATCTTCGAACTTCGTTATTTGTTATTTCATGACCGCCAACCGAGCTCGCAACCGATTTTTCCGGCAACTCTATGCGAGAGCAGCGGAAAAAATGGAAGCCCCAGGGCCCCAAACCCACATAAAGGCCCGACGACACCAGGTCATCCCCAGACCGTTGATATTCTCCGCCGGAGAACAGGTCGGTCAGTCGCCACGTGCTTCCTCCGAGATTTTCCGAATGTTCCTTGATGCGAGCCTGGGCGGGACGATCGCTCAAATTGACGACAATCAAATACCGGTCATCACAGTTGACCCAATTCCATGCCATTATGTTTAGATAGCTTGGATTGTCGGGCCAACCAGAGCGCTCGCACAGGCTCCACTGGCCCTCTCGAAAGATCGGTGCATTGATGGCTGCGAGAAGCTTGAGGTAGAAATTGTGCAGTTGACTGTCCATCGGCTCTTCCGGGCGTCGGCCCAGAAAGACGGGGAGGCGGACCTTGCGTCCTTCAAACTGTCCTTCGTGAAAGAGCTTTGCGCCGAGAAGCGTGGATGTACTTACTGCTGCGGCTTTTTCCTTTGCTGCAGAAAACACTTTTGCTGCACGGGGTTCGTCATGGTTCTCGATGAAACGCAGCAGCTTTTTCTGGTACGCTAATTCGGCACCAAGATGCATGCGCATACTTTCTGCGTTGTCATGCTCTAAGCGGTCATAGAGCCTCTTGTCATAGCAGAAGTCGAATCCCTGCTGTTGCAGCTCCCACTCGAGGTCCCAATAAGCTTCGGCAATGAAGAGGAAATCGGGATGCGTCTTCTTCACGGCGGGAATTACCTCCACCCAATAATCCGTCGCCGGTCTTTGTCCAGCATGCCTGCCCCAGGTGCGTTCAAATATTGGGTTCATCACCAGCATAGACATGTCGCAGCGCACACCGTCGCATTGAGTGGCAATGTCAGAAACGGATTCGATCACGGCCCGCCGAAGCCTAGGATGGAAGGCGTTGAGCTGCAAGACGTCTGGCCAGGCAGGGAAATAAGGATCGCGGCCACATGCGAAAACTGTTCTGTTGACTTTCGCGTACGAGGAGGGATCACTGCGGAGATCATCCAATGTCCCTCGTATAAAGTAGTCTGTGTGTTCTGTGACCCAAGGGTGATCGGGAGCTACATGATTGGGGACAAAATCCAGAATGAGATGCATGCCGCGTTTAGCAAGTTCTTCGCGAGCGATAGCTAGGCCTTTCGGTCCCCCGAGGTGACGATCAACCACATACTGCCGCACGCAATAAGGGGAACCTACGTTATCCTCTGGACGAAAGTCGGGCAATGCTCGGCGAAAATCTGCCAACAAGCTGGCATTTTGGTTGGCGATGGCGATCCCGGCGGGGCTGCGTTCCCATACCCCCATCAACCATACTGCGTCAAATCCCAAGGAACCAATCGAATCCCACTCGGCTGAAGGGACTGAACTCAAGTCGACCGGCGCTCTAGTCTTTGCGCTAAGCTCTGAAACCCACACCCAAGTATTGATTTCATAGATTATCGGGGAGCGAACCCAAGCAGGCATAAACAGCTTGCTCCTTTCCTGTTGCGCCCACTTTTCTATCGCATTGTTAGCTCATCACTTATCTAGTATCAGGTATAGCAGAGACGAAGCAATAGAGCTGAGCTTCTGTAAAGTGAATCGCCGTTAATTCGATTCGAGATGGCTTGAGTCGGGCCGCGGTAAGAGCCTTCAATTTCCCGAGGGTTAATATAAAGGGATCGGTAGAGAAGGAACTGGCAAAACTTACAGATGTAGAATGGCCGACCTGTGCACAGAGCGATAGGAATGACAATCTCATCTCCAGGGCCGAACGGGTTCCTACTCGCCTGGTGCTTGGGCCTGTACGCAAGCAACTGTCGTGCACAGGATTTGACGCCTCGAGCTAGAGCCGCTGGCCGCCGGTTGGGATCTGAATAATGCAGGTTGGATCGGTCAGAATTCTGCCCCAATACAAATCCCTCGCGAGAAAGAGATCGATATCGTCCGCCAAGTTACTAGCGATGGCATGTGGACCGCGAGGCTCAGTCCGAACTGATGTCACGGGGATGGATGTGGAGTAGCACCTGGTGTTGCGCTCGTACTGCTCCACTGTACGTCGTTGAGGTTCCATCCTCCGCCGAGGGCCTGATAGAGGCTGACAAGCGCTAGCTTCCGCCCGAGATCGTACGTGACTGCGGCGCTCTCAGCGGGAAAGGCTTGAATTTGAGCATCGACAACCTCAAGGTAGTTCGAGAGTCCGTTATCGAAGCGGATCAAAGATAGACGGATCGCATCGTGATATGCGTTCACGGAAGTGAGCTGCTCGTGGTAAGCCGTTGCAAGTTGTTGATGAGCGGAAAGCGAGGTGGAGACTTCCCCGAATGCCTGAGTAACGGCTTTTTCGAAAGCGATTTTGGCCTGGTCGCGCTGAGCGAGCGTGGCGCGATATTGGTTTTTCAAACGCCCGCCGGTAAAGATTGGTCCCGTAAGATCGCCAGCAACGGTCCAAGCTTTACCAGCGCTCGTTAATTGAGACAACTGAGGACTCACGCCCCCAAACAATCCGGATAGAGAGATAGTTGGGAAAAAATTAGCCTTGGCCACACCTATATTGGCGTTCGCTGCGATCAAGTTCTGCTCTGCTTCCCGCAAATCCGGACGCCGTTCTAACAGAGATGCGGGCAAACCGGCAGGAACGTCGGGAGGATCATATTGATCGGCGAGAGGTGACCCGCGGCTGATCGGACCAGGATTGCGCCCAAGAAGAAGGTCCAGAGCATTCTCTTGGGCTACAATCTGCCGTTCGAGATCAGGGATTGTCGCCGCTACGTTTGAGAGCGCCGCTTGAGCCCTCGAAGTTTCCAGTTCTGAAGCGTATCCCCCTTGCAATCTGCTCTGAAAGATATTAAGTGTGTCTTGGAAGCTCTGGGTGGTTCGCCGAGAGATCTCCAACTGCGCGTCTAACGCACGCAACTGGAAGTATCCTTGAGCCACTTCCGACATGATCAAGAGTCGCACATCCCGCCGGGCTTCTTCACTGGAGAAATACACAGCTCGTTGCGCCTCATTCATTTTGCGAATGCGTCCAAAGAGGTCGATTTCCCAAAACGTGGTGAAACTGTAAGAGTAATACGTGTGATTATGGATGATCGGAGATTGCATTCCAGCGATGTTCGCATCATATGCGACTTGCGGGTAATATTGAGAGCGAGTGACTCCAAGCAGTGCTTGCTGCTCTTCGACGCGCGCCACGGCTAATCGATAATCATAGTTATTCTTCAGCGCTTCGCGTATTAGGTCTTGAAGAACAGCATCCTTAAACAATTCCCACCACGCTTGATCGGCGGCGGAAAGTGCAGAGGCCTGTTTTTCTGTGTAGAAGGTTGACGGCGGCTGGAACGTAGGTCGCTGATATTTCGGGCCGAGGGTGCAGCCCGCCATCAACGCTATTGGAAGTAGGGCAGTTGGGAGAACCCTCCTCATTAGTCGTGTCCCCCTTCCAACACCGCTTGTTGGCCCACTTGCACTTGGGCCTTTTTCTTTCCGATGCGCTCGATTATTACGAATAGCACTGGCACAAAGAAAACTCCCAAGATCGTGGCGGCTAGCATGCCTGTGATCACGGAACTCCCGAGCACCTTTCGTCCGATGGCGCCTGCGCCCTTCGCCGTCCAGAGAGGAACGCATCCAAGGATAAAGGCGAATGACGTCATCAAAATAGGACGCAAGCGAGCCCTGCCCGCCTCCAACGCCGCTTCGACGAAGTCCTTTCCTTTAGCATGTTCCAAGATTGCGAATTCGACGATGAGGATCGCATTCTTGGCAGTCAGTCCAATCAGCATGATGAGCCCGATCTGGGCATAGACATTGTTGTCAAACTTGCGCAACAGGAGTCCCGCATTAGCACCGAGAACTGCAACAGGAACCGACAACAGCACGCTGAAGGGTAGTGACCAACTCTCATAGAGTGCAGCCAGAATCAGAAAGACCATCAGAAAGCACATTCCGAAGACGACCGCCTGCCCACCAGCAGCCTTCTCTTCCTGATAAGACATGTCCGTCCACGAATAACCAAATCCGGAAGGCAAGACTTCCTTTGCCACCTCGTCCATAGCGGCCATAGCTTGTCCGGAACTGAATCCAGGTGAAGGAGAACCGTTGATCTGAATGCTCCGGAACATTTGGAAGCGGTTGGTGTACTCCGGTCCCGAAACACGCTTCACAGTTATCAGGGAGGCTAGAGGAGTCATGTCACCCTTCGAGTTCCGGACATAGAAGTTATTGATCTTGTCTATGCTCGTCCGATATTCAGGCTCTGCCTGAAGGTAGACCTTCCACTGACGCCCGAAGCGGTTGAACTGGTTCACATAAGCGCCTCCCAAAAACGCCTGAAGCGTTTGGTAGACGTCGCCGAACTGGAGACCTTGCTTCAGTACCCGCTCTTGATCGAGGTCCACGAAGAGCTGGGGAACGGAAGGGCGAAATGTGGTTACGAGCGAAGCAATTTCCGGGCGTTTACGCGCAGCCGCCGAGAACTTATCGAACGCGTCCATGAGTTGCTGAACAGTCCCGCTGCTCCGGTCCTGTAACATAAAGGTGAACCCGCCAGCCGTGCCAAGACCCGGGATCGCAGGCGGACCAAACGCAAAGCCAATGGTCTCCGGCAATTCCTTACGCATAGTCTGATTGAGAGATTGCATGAGCCCGCTTGCAGAAAGCTCTGGAGTGCGGCGCTCCTCCCATGGATCGAGCTGCAGGAAATAGAAGCCCGTGTAGGAGGCCGAGGTGTTGGACAGCAGACTGAAACCCGAAATTCCACTGAAACTCTGAATGCCATGCGTGTGGGAAAGGATGTCATCAAGTTTGCGCATAACGGCATCTGTGCGCTGGAGCGAGGCGGCGTCGGGCAACTGGATTTGCAGGAAGCAGTAACCCTGATCCTCTTCCGGGATAAAACTGGTGGGGAGGCTTTTTCCCATGAGCACGCCGGCAATGGCGGTTCCCAACAGCAGGAGCATTGCGATCCCCCACCGGCGAATCAGTATGTGGCTCCAACTCACATACCCTCCGGTCAACTTCCCGAACAAATTGTTAAACTTGGTGAAAAATCTTCCGAGGAGACCGGTGGAGGGCTTGCGGTGGCGAAGCAGCATCGCGGCTAGTGCCGGCGAGAGCGTCAGCGCATTGAATGCCGAAATCAAGACCGATATCGCGATGGTAATTGCGAATTGTTGGTTTAGCAGCCCTTTGATTCCGCCCAAAGCGGCCATGGGGATAAAAACAGAGGAAAGTACCAATGCGATACCGACCACGGGAACGGACACTTCTTCCATGGCCTTCAGACTTGCGTCTTTCGGTGATAATCCATGTTCAATATGAACTTCGACGGCCTCGACTACCACAATTGCATCGTCGACCACGAGACCAATGGCAAGAATGAATCCAAACATGGACAGGGTGTTGATCGAGAAGCCCAGCATGGGGAAGATTGCAAAGGTTCCTATGAGCGAGACCGGAACTGCAAGAAGTGGGATTAGCGTTGCGCGCCAATTCTGCAAGAATAGGAACACCACTATAATTACAAGAACTATCGCTTCCAGAAGCGTCTTGACGATTTCCTTCATCCCCTCCGTGATCGGTAGGGTGGTGTCCATGGCGACCTTATATTCGAGGTCTTGTGGAAACTGGCTCTTCAGTTCCTCCATTTGAGCCTTCACCTGGTTGGCCACGGCCAAGGCGTTTGAACCAGGAGCCTGATAAACCGCAATGATGACGGAGGGTTGCTTGTTGAACCGCGCAATTTGTTGGTAGACCAACGATCCAAGTTCGATTCGGGAAACGTCCTTCAACCTCACGATCGACCCATCAGGGTTTTGGCGAACGATGACATCGCCAAACTCCTCGGCCGTGACTAGCCTTCCTGGAGCGCGAACGGCGTAAGTGAATTGCTGTCCTTTAGGCGCCGGCTCTGCGCCAATCTGACCCGCAGGATTCACCGCACTTTGTTGTTGAACGGAACTAGTCAGGTCTGAAACGGTCATGCCGAGTTTCGTCAGTTGATCCGGCTTAACCCAAATCCGCATAGCATAGTCAGCTGCACCAAAGTTCGTGACCTGCCCAACACCGGGGATGCGCAGCAATGCGTCGTTAATATTGATGGTCGCGTAATTCCCGAGGAATTGACCGGTGTAGGTGTGGTTCGGTGAGTAGACCGAAAGGACGAGAAGTGGCAGCCCCATCAGTTTTTTTACAGTAACGCCATACTGACTAACGGAGGTCGGAAGGTTAGGGCTGGCCTGGGAGACTCTGTTCTGTGTATTGACCTGATCGATATCTACGTTTGTTCCGACGGCATAGGTCACTTTGAGGTTCATTGTGCCGTCATTCGCGTTTGTGGACATCATGTACAGCATGTTGTCCACGCCGTTCATTTGCTGCTCAATCGGCGTAGCTACAGACTGTTCAATCGTTAAGGCATCCGCGCCTGTGTATGTCGTGGATACGTTGATCTGCGGTGGAACAATGTCGGGAAGCATAGCGATAGGAAGCTTCGACATCGCCACGACACCACCGATCACTGTGATAATCGCGATAACGATCGCTACTATCGGGCGAGAAATAAAAAACTTCGACATGGCTAGTTCCCACCGGTCAGAGCGTTTTGTTGGGTGTCTTTGAAAGGTGTGGTCGTGACCGTCACGCCGCTCTTGACCCGCTGCAAGCCATCGACGACGACGCTATCGCCTACCTGCAAGCCAGATTCAACCGTCCACATATCGCCAATTTGCGGCCCGAGTTTCACTGTCTTGATTGTGACCTTGTTGTCCTGCGAAACGACTCCAACCTGGTAGATACCTTGTAGTTCCGAGACAGAAGCCTGAGGAATCACGAGCGCGCCTTTGCGCAACTCGGTCACGGCGCGAATCCGAGCGTACTGCCCCGGCCGCAATACATCACCGGGATTCTGAAACTGTCCGCGGACCATGATCGTTCCCGTTCGCGAGTCCACTTCACGTCCCAGAAAAAGAAAACTACCTTTATAAGGGTAGACCGTGCCGTCTCCAAGAATTAATTCGAGATTTCGGCCGGCCTCTCGGTCGCCTGGCTTGTCGCGTTGGAATCGCAAGTAGTCCTGCTCGGCGACGTTGATGTCCACGTAAATTGGGTTAACGTTCGAGACTGTCGTCATGACGATAGTCGGCGTAATTAAATCTCCGATGGCAACCTTGGACACACCTGCAATTCCGGAGATCGGGGATGTCACTGTCGTCCAGCCTAGATTTAATTTTGCGTTGTCAAGTACAGCTTGGTCGGCATCCACTGAGGCCTTCGCGGCTCTTTCGGAACTCATTGCCTTGTCGAGTTCTGCCTGACTCACAGCCTTTTGAGCCACTAACGGGGTGTAGCGACGGACGTCGATCTCAGTCTGAGACAACGCCGCACGCGCCCGTTCCAGATCTCCTGTCGCATTTTCGACAGCGGCTAGGGCTTGGCGTTGGTCGAGTTGAAACATTGGCTGTCCCTTTTGTATAAACGAGCCCTCGGAATATAGTCGCGTCAACAAATAGCCCTCAACCTTCGGTCGGATGTCGGCATCCACGTTGCCGGCCATTGAGCCCACCCATTCTTGATAGATTGGGACGTCCCTTCGAATCACCGGTGTCACCGTGACATTAGGGGGCGGTGGAGCGGGTGCCTGGGGCTTCGAACATCCTGCACAAAACGCTACCATCATCATCAGGAGTGCGACAAACACCGACGGAGGGGTAGTCAACCCAAGACTTGCAAGAGGCAACGGTGATTCATCGTCGCGCAACAGTCCTGCACGATGCCCCAATTGGGGGACGGGGAATTCACGATCACTCGTCATTCGTGTCGCCTCCGGATCTTGGGTGTTCTGTTGCCCTGAAAATTATTCTCATCACGGAGTTCATGTGCCCAGCTCGTGGCGGTTGACACGAACCTTCCTTTGTGACGGAAAAGCAAGGCTACCCGTTCCGGTCGTGCGACGTGAACTGTCAAAAATGACAGGAGCCTTACCCTAGCTGTGGCTTCGCCCCGATCGCGCAGCGGAATAACGCACATCGCGCGGCCGACCTCCTTTAGCACAGCCCTGTCACTTCTAACAGTTTCCAAGACAGGATTTCTGGACTAACAATCGAGCAACAATCTTACGGGCGAAGCTGCGGTCCGAATTCATCATTCGGTCTTCAGTCGAGGCAGGAAATGCTGCGCTGGCGCCGAAGGAGTCGCTCTTCATGGCTGAAAAGCCGGATCATGGTGAGAAGCGTTTAAAGAATAAGCGATACGAGAAGGAATTGCGTCGGCTCCAGGGAGAACTCTGCAAGCTTCAGGAATGGATCAAATATAAAGGCCTTCGAATCATGGTTGTATTTGAAGGACGCGACGCCGCCGGCAAAGGGGGAACCATCCGGGCCATCACCGAGCGTGTCAGTCCTCGCGTATTCCGGAAGGTCGCCCTGCCCGCTCCATCCGACCGCGAAAAATCTCAAATGTATATTCAGCGTTACATGTCGCACTTTCCCGCTGCCGGCGAGATCGTGATTTGGGACCGCAGCTGGTATAACCGCGCAGGCGTAGAGCATGTAATGGGTTTTGTAGACAAGGAGCAATACAAGAGTTTTTTGCAACTCTGCCCCACTATTGAGAAATACATTGTCGACGCTGGGATCAAACTGATTAAGTATTGGCTCGAAGTCGGGCAGAAGGAGCAACAGCGCCGCTTTGAGGCGCGCATCAAGGACCCGCTCCGGCAGTGGAAGCTCAGCCCAATGGATTTGGAGTCGTACCGTCGCTGGTACGCGTATTCTCGGGCGCGCGATCGCATGCTAGCAGCTACAGACAGCAAGCATGCTCCTTGGTACATCGTGCGCTCCGATGAGAAAAAGAAGGCACGGCTTAACTGTATCTCGCATCTCTTGAGCTTGATTCCCTACCGCAAGGTGCCCCGGGATAAGGTGAAACTGCCAAAGCGCTCTAATAAGGGAAGCTACGACGATTCCGCTTCGCTCAAAGGGCGGCGATTCGTGCCACATAAGTATTAAATCGCAGCTGACTACTCGTCCCCGCGTCACGCGAGGAATTCCTCGCCATTGTCTTTGACCTTCTGTTCAACCCAATAGCTTCTAATCGCTTCGCCAAACGTGGGAAAGATAGCGACGCGACGATTTTGCCGGTTGCGGCTTGGGGATTCCGCCGAGTGACGCCACTCCGCTTGGCGGCCGCAGCGAGCACGACTCCGCTCTCCCTCAAATTTCGGCAACCTCTTGCACGGGATAACAACCCTGTGGCGTCAAGCATCGTAATCGGAAGCATATCGACGACAAGCCTAGCACTCCGAGCTGAAGCCGCAATGACACCACTGAGTCTCTGCAAACCCCACTGGCAAAACTTACAGGGCCGGACGCCGAACCCTTGATTTCGGATCGGGCCTTGACTGTAAGAACTGTCAGTATCATTCTGCAGGGTCATTCGCTACTCTTTACCAGTCGTGAGCAATTCAAGATTCAACCGGGGCCGCCCGCACATTTCTTCGAGAAGTCGCGCCTGCACTGGCCCCCTCCGTCCTTACGTCTGTCTTCTAAGTCCTCGCTATGCTTCCGCTTCTCCAGGCAGCCAGTTTCTGGTCATGTTCTTGAAATGCTTCTAGCCAATCTTAAGATTCGAAAGAAGCTGTTCGCTGCAGTTGCGCCTTTGGCGGCAATGGTCATATTCGCTGGTGTCTACGTATCGATCGAGAGCGAAAGAATCGACACTTGGTACAGCCAACTGATCGACAACGAAGTTAAGGCAGTGGAACGCACCGACGAAGCCCGTTCGCTCAATATGCGCTACGGTCTTAATCTTTACCGGCTCCTCGTCGATGCCGACCTTGAAGACATGCAGGTCATCAATCAGGAACTCGAAGAAACCCACACTGAATACAAAGCGCGCATGACGGATGCGGAGCGACTTTATCCCGCCTTTGCGAAACAAATTGAAAGAGCCAACGCAAATTTCGACAAGGTTGTGCTCGATTCGATACCGATCCGCGAGGCCGCACTCGCTCACAGAAATGAAAAGGCTGCGGAACTAATGCGAGGGGGCATCGCCGCACAATTGGAGCAGGCGCGGCTCGACGCCATCGCGATCTCCACGGACATGCGGAAGGCGGTGGACCAGCGCTCCGGTGAACTCACGCAGAGGACCCACCGAGCGATCTACATCACCTGGATCGTGATTGGTCTCGGAATCTTGGTTACTTTTGTGCTGGCGTCTTATCAACTCCAGAAAGGTCTGATTCGGGAACTTCTAGATGTGCGCGATTCCATTCAGGGTATCTCTGCAGGCGAACTGGATCGCCCAATTCCTTATCTGGAAAGGCCTAACGAGATTGGCGAGATCAGCCGCTCGCTGCAAACGCTCCAGGGCGTCGCGAAGGAACGCGAGACACAGGCTTGGGTGAAGGCCGAGGTGGCGGCTACGGCTGAGCGATTACAAGCAGCGGAAGATTTTGGCGTATTCGCTTCGGCATTCTTTTCACGATTTTCAGCATGCATTCCGCTTCTCTGCGGGGGATTTTACTTGGCGGACGATTCCCATTCTCGGCTCGACAGGGTTGGGACTTTCGCGCTGGATGGGGTTGCCGGATCAACCTCATTTGCATGGGGTGAGGGATTGGTGGGGCAAGCGGCACAGGAGCAGCGGATTCTGAACATTTTTCCAGGCAAGGGCGAAACCCTTAGTGTCTCGACGGGGATGGGGACAATCGTTCCTGGGATGTTGTTAGTTGTTCCGATTGAAAGTCATGGAGTCGTGATCGGTGTAATTGAATTAGCAACCGTGTCACACCTGACTGAGCGGCAGCAAGCATTGCTCGATGCTCTTGTGCCGTCCGTCGCGATGAATGCGCAACTCTTGTCGCGCAATCTTGAAACCAAGCGGCTGTTGGAACAGACGCGGGCGCAGGCAGATTCGCTAGCGGCCTCCGAGCGTGTGATTCTTGCGCGCAAAGATGAACTGGAGACGAGCAACCGGGCACTCGAAGCGTCGCAGGTGGAATTGCGGCAAGCCAAGGAACTCGCGGAGGCGGCTACCAAGGTTAAGTCCGAATTCCTCGCCAACATGAGCCACGAAATTCGGACACCAATGAACGCCATTATTGGGATGTCGCTTCTCGCGCTGAAAACAGACCTGGATCCTCGCCAAAGAGGTTATGTGCGGAAGATTCAACAAGCCGGCCAGCATCTCCTCGGTGTTATCAATGACATCCTCGACTTCTCGAAGGTTGAAGCCGGAAAGCTGACTGTCGAAAACGTCGATTTCGAACTCGAGAAGGTTCTGGAAAACGTGAGTTCGTTGATCTCTGAAAAGGCAACAAGCAAGGGCCTCGAGCTCATCTTCGATATCCATCCTTCCGTTTCGGCACACCCGATCGGAGACCCTCTCCGACTGGGACAAATCCTAATCAATTTCTGCAACAACGCCGTAAAGTTTACGGAGCATGGCGAAATCGTTGTGAAGGCACGCGTAGAGCAGGAAGACGAAAGCGGTCAGCTTGTCCGTTTTTCTGTCTCCGATACCGGCATCGGACTGAATGAAGAGCAAATGGCGCGCTTGTTTCGAGCGTTCGAGCAGGCTGATGCTTCGACGACACGACAGCACGGGGGGACGGGACTGGGCCTAGCGATCTCGAAGAAGCTCGCACAGCTGATGGGAGGGGAGGTCGGGGTAACAAGCGAGGTTGGTAAGGGGAGTACGTTTTGGTTCACGGCCTACCTCGGCAAAGGTGGCGGCTCCAGACGTCGACCCCATCCGGAGCTCCGCGGACGGCGTGTACTGATCATTGACGACAATGCACAGGCGCGTGAGATTCTTGCGAGCATGCTCTTAAGCATGGCGTTTGTGGTGCACGAGGCGCCGTCGGGGCTGGAAGGGGTCGAATTGGTGAAGCAAGCGATCAAGCGGAATGAGCCATACGACGTTGCGTTCATTGATTGGCAGATGCCCGGCATGGACGGGATCGAAACTGGCAAGCACATCCTCGCATTGGGAGGGCTGGAACATCTTCCGAGTTTGGTAATGGTCACGGCGTACGGACGAGAAGAGGTGTTGCAGCAAGCCGAGCAAAATGGGTTCGAGAGCGTCTTGATCAAACCAGTGACTTCTTCAATGCTTTTTGATTCAGTCGTGCAGGCTTTGTGTGCTGAGCCTGCTGCCGACGTTGAGACTTCCGCGAGTGGACTCGAAAAGGTGGACCTATCACGCATTCAAGGGGCGCGCGTTCTGCTCGTCGAGGACAACGAACTGAATCGGGAAGTGGCGCTTGGTCTTCTGGAGGACGCACACATTTCGATCGATCAGGCAGAAAATGGAGAGCAGGCCATCCGGATGATAACGAGCAGGGACTATGACCTGGTGTTTATGGACATGCAGATGCCGGTCATGGACGGCATCACCGCCACAAAATCCATTCGTTCGGATCCACGATACAAGTCTCTTCCTGTGATAGCGATGACGGCAAATGCGATGGATCGCGATCGCGAAGCGTGCCTCGCAGCGGGGATGAATGACCACCTCGGAAAGCCCATCGATCCGCAGAAGCTCTATGACACTTTGCTGCGTTGGATTCAGCCGCGCGCCTCCACAACCGAAGCGGCTCCTCTCTCTGCTACGCCGATCCCTGATGCACAGCCGCTTACAATTTCAGGGATCGACACGCAAGCGGCTCTGATGCGAACTGGGGGCAACCGCAAGCGGTACGAATCACTGCTTTCACGTTTCGCCGAATCGCAAGTTGGAACCGCCCGCAATATTCGCAACTCACTCGCTCTCAATGACTCGCCCACCGCAAAGCGCATCGCACACTCTTTAAAGGGCGCGGCGGGAAATCTGGGGGCGACGTCCCTCGCCGAGGCTGCGGCTCGGGCCGAAACAGC
>Ga0126381_100002657_pt1 | contig 19373 bp, 15 predicted proteins | sample PanSoiMetPlot_28_FD_96465 | JGI IMG/M metagenome (GOLD analysis project Ga0126381, IMG submission 96465) | Tropical forest soil microbial communities from Panama - MetaG Plot_28 | ecosystem: Environmental > Terrestrial > Soil > Tropical forest > Bulk soil | place: Panama | collected 2016-02-17
TGGGTCCGGTGGCCGATCCCGAGCCTGTTTTGGTGCCGTCGTTTGCGCGCCCATCCTATCGAGACGAACGGGAGCCGTCGCGCAAGCGGGGTTTCCTGCTGCCGCTGATTGGCTGGGTCGTCTTGTGTGTGACGGCCGCAGGCGTCTACGAATTGTGGACCATGGCCATTACTCCGCGCTGGGCGCCGCTCGGTCTCACCGCGGAGATGGTGCCGGGAGCGATCCATCTCGTCTGGAACCAGGGTTCCCAGCCGGCGCGCAATGCCGCTCGCGGCGTCCTCACCGTGGAAGACTCGGGCTCCCAGCGTCGCATCCCGCTCACCGCGGAGCAGGTGCATGCGGCAGCGTACGATTACCGGCCCGCTTCCTCGAACGTGCTGTTCCGGCTGGAATTGTTTGGCTCCGGTTTGCAGTCGGCGGGAGACTCCCTGCGGGTGATCTCACCTGCGGCGCCAGAGGCTGCGGCGCCTCCAGTGGCAGCTGCGCCTAAGGAGGAACCGGCGCCGCCGTTCAGCGAGCGGGCCGCCGACCACAGCGCCGCTGAAACCAGACCTGGCAATGTAGCCACGCTTCCCCAGCCGCTGCGCGAGATTCACCCCGATATCCCGGCGGGCATTCGCGCCCGCATACCCGCGCGCATTGTAGTGCCGGTCGAGGTAAAGGTGACGGCGTCTGGCAGGGTTACGGCCGCGGCCGCTCAGGGCAATGGCGACGGTCTCTACCACTACTTGGCCGGCCGAGCGCGGCAGGCAGCCATGCAGTGGCGCTTCTCTCCGGCGCGGGCCAAGAACGGCAAGCCGACGCCGGCCTCGCGGACCGTCTATTTTGTATTCACGAACGGCGAGGGCTAATTGCGGGGCAGGATGAAATCCTGCGCGACGATTGCCAATCGTCCCGCAGGTTATACTAACCTGCCCACAGCAAATGGCACTTAACGCTTCGGCACCATATAACGGATGCCTATACCGACCTTCTCCTCCGGTACCTCTGTGCCTAGGCCCATGAACATCCAGGTCACTTCGCCGATCTCGATCTCTATTTTGTCGTCGCCTTTGAATGCCGTGATCGCGCCGGTGTAATGCGTCGCCCCGCCGTTGGAACGAGAACCCGTTAAGCCGCTTTGCGTGATCTTGGCATCCGTACCGCGGATCGCATCCAGGTAGTATTGGTAGATCTGCTTCACCGGGTCCCTGGTGAGGAACTCCGCGGTGGGGTTCACCATCCACGTGATCTTGCCCTTGGGGGACGGAATGACGCCGGGGTAGACGGGGAGCCAGGAGGGCATTCCCGCGCCCTTCGATTCCACTCCGCCGGGCCGGTTGAGGTTGCCCTGCAGGATGGAGCGCTTATCCATCTCGTATTCGTCGCCAGTGGAGGTTTCGCGCAGCCGGAGGATGCCGGTGCTGTCGTCGTACCAGAGGGCTTCGAACTTGGAATGGGGCGGCGCCTGGCGCGGCATGTAGGTGGCGCGGACGACGAGCGCGCTGGTCTTGGCATCGGGCAGTACGGTGACCGTGATGATGGTGGCGGCGGTCGCTCCCGTGATCTGCTGTCCACCGACTCCGGCGGTCAGGCTCGACACCGCGTAGCCGTGCGCCAGCATCGACTGCTTGTACCAGCGGACCAGGTCGTCCCCGCTGCGGCGCAGTGGAAATTTGCGCCCACCTGGCCGCTCGACACATCGAAGCGGACCTCGTCCGGTTCCATGCCCGGAACCGGCCACAGCCCCTGCGGAAGCTTCGCCGCGGCGTTCGCTTGCGATGCCGGTTGCAGCGCCCTGCGGACCGCGGCGCTGTCGGTATCGAGAGTGTAGGATCGCCCGTCGGCGTCGATGCGGATATAGTGCTCGGCCAGCGCCGGCAAGACACACAAGGGCAGGACGGCAATCAAAGCCCGCATTCCAGCAGTCGAACACGCCCCTGTGTCGCTGGACAAGTTACCGATGGATAAGGCTCCAACCCTGCCGGGAGATTATCACCGGGATAGAAATTTTCGATTGGACGTGGAGGCGTGCTGTGGCTAGGTTGGATCATGGGGAAGATTGCGGGGAAGGAGACGGCGAAGGAGCCGCCTAAAGAAGCGGGGAAACCGTCCAAGTCACAGGTTTCGCTCCTACACCAGGTGAGCGGCATTGTCAGCTCCCACCTGGGACTCGATGAGATGCTGGGCGAGGTGGTCGGGCTTACAGTGCAGGCCACCCATTGCGATGCGTGCCTGGTCTACCTGATCGATCCGGCCAGCCACGAAGTGGTGCTGCGCGCGTCGCAGGTGCCGCACGCTGCGGCGCTCGGGAATCTGCGGATGCATATCGGCGAAGGCATTACCGGCTGGGTGGCGGAGCATAAGTCGGTGGTGGCGTTGAAATCCAACGCTACGCACGACGCGCGCTTCAAGTCGTTTCAGGGGCTGGTGGAGGATACGTATGAGGCGCTGCTTTCCGTGCCGCTGGTGAGCGGCGGCGATCTCATCGGCGTCATCAACGTCCATCACCGCGAGTCGCACGAGCACTGCCCGGAAGAGATCGGGATGCTGGTTTTTATAGGCGAGCAGCTTGGTGTGGCGATCGCCAAGTCGGCGCTGGCGGAGGAGAACGCGCGCCTCCTCGAAGCCACACTCGAGATGCGCCGCGAACTGGAGACCCGCAAGCTGGTAGAACGCGCCAAGGGCATTCTGCAGCAACGGCATAGCTTGACCGAAGAGGCCGCTTATCTGCGGCTCCGCGATCAAAGCCGCCGCCTGCGCCGTCCCATGCGCGAACTCGCCGAAGCGATCATCCTCTCGGAAGAGATCGAGCGCCAGGAAGGGCACGCCGGGTAGAACAAAGGCGCTGGCGAAGCCGCTGAGGCGCAAACCTTCGCTCCTTTGCGTTTTTGGCGAGCGCTTTGGTTTTAGAACACCAGGTGCGCCGAGAACTGCACGAGTCTCGGGCTGCCCAGCGTGTGCTGGACGAACCCGAACGAAGCCGGCGGCGTTTGCACGGAGGGCACGCCGTTCGACACGCGGTACTGGCTGATGTTGTTGTTGGGCACGTCGAAGCTCGGGTGATTAAAGATGTTGAACGCGTCCATCTGGAACTTCAGCAGTACGCGTTCGGTGAGCTTCGTCTGCTTCATCAGCGCCATATCGAATCGCTCCTGGAACGGTCCGCGGAAGGTGTTGCGGCCGGTCGCGCCAAAGGCGGTCTCGAACGTGTCGCACACCTGGCTGCCGCTTACAGTGGTGCACGGTACGCCCATGGTTCCCGGCGCGACAGTGGGGACGTAGAAATCGGCCGAGTTGAGCAGCGGCTTATTCGGATTGATGCCCGTTGTCCCTTGCAGCTTCACCTGATTGACGCTGACGCCCGGGGCGATGGGCAGCACCGGGTCGAGGATTTCGACGTACTGCGAGTAGTAAATGCCGCCCACGGCTCCGGAGTAATCGTAGGCATCATATGGCTGGCCGCTCTCAAAAACGGTCACGCCGCTGAGAGTCCAGCCGTTAACGAACTTGCCTGCCAGCGAGGCGCTGGCCGCCGGGTTGGGCAGCTCGTAAAAATACTGCACGATGGCCACGTGCGTCCGATCGTAGCTGGAGGTGGCGTAGGAGTTGTGCAGGTTGAACGGATCGTTGCCGTTGAAGAACAGGCCGAGGCCGCTCTGCATATCGAGCGTGTGCGACCAGGTATAGGCCGCGTTGATTTGCAGGCCGTGGCTGAGCCGCTTGCGCACGCCCAGTTGCAGCGCGTTATACGTGGAAATGCCTTCTGCCTTGTACAGCGCGGAGTTGGTGTTGAAACCCAGGTAGGGCACGCGGAGGTCGGTGTTGCCGCCGTCGTAGGTCTTCAGCGTTTCCGTGGGGATGACGTTGAAGCCGTAGGAAGAAGTCTCACCGTTGATGGGGTTCTGCGGAGTGGCGATCTCCGGCTGGTTGAAGGGAATCGGCAGCACCTGGTGCAGGCCGTGGTTGCCCACATAACCGGCGGTGATTTGCCAGGTATTGAAAGGCTGCCACTGAATGTCGAAGCTCCAGTTTTCGGTGTAGGGCAGCACGTTGCCGGGGTCGTATCCGCTGAAGGTGTAGCTGGTGGCCCCGGTACGCAACTGCGCCGCGTCAGGCACCAGGCCGGCGAACAGCGTCTGGTTAGTCACCACCGGCGGCACCACTGAGCCGAGGAACGGCTGCGAAAGCGTCCCTTGCGAAGTGCCGCTTACCTTCTGCGCGAAGGGATTGGCCACGGTCACGCCGAACGGCCCATTGACCCCCGCGCCCGCGCCAGGCGAGAGCTCCGAGAAGTATTCGCCGCGATCGTAGAACATGCCGAAGCCGCTGCGAATCACGACGTTTCGCAAGCGGGATGGGCTCCAGACGATGCCGATGCGCGGCGCAAAACCCCACTGGCGGCCCGTGAGCGTGGAGTCGCTGACGCCCGATGTGCCCAGCGTGGGATTATTGCCCGCGACCACGAGGCCTGTGTTGGTCACGGTATCGGTGGCGGAATTGTACTGGTAGACGTTGGGATGGAAGTTGGTGAGCTTACCGTACTTCTCCGACAGTGGACCGTTGAAATCGTACCGCACCCCCAGGTTCACGTTCAGGTTGGAGCTAAGACGGATGTTGTCGTTGGCGAAGGCTCCCACCTGGTCGGCGCGGTAGTAGCGGTTGGTCGCGCCCTCGAAGAGATTTGTGCTCGATGCCGTAACGTTCCCCGTGAGCAGCGCGACCATATCGCTGAAGGCGACCGTGGGTGTGTTGTTCGTGTTGTTGATGATGTTGAGTTGGGCGTGCTCGTAATTGAATCCGAACGCCACCGTGTGCCGGCCTTTTACCCAGTTCAGATTGGTAGCGGCCGTACCCATGTTCTGATAGAAACCCGTGTTGGCGAAGTTGCCGCTGGGTCCGATGCTCAGGCTCTTTTTCAGGAAGCCATCCGCGGTGGAGATGCTGAGGGCGGGGAACTGCGGCGTGTCGAACGCGTTGATGCCGATGGACGTGGCCGTGAAGGGCTGCGCGGTGCTGGAATAGTTGTATTGGCGCGTGATACCGACCTTCTGTTCCCAGGTGAGGTTCGGCGCCAGGATGGTGGCGTTGTCGAGCGCACCGGTCTGTGCGCCGGCGATCACCGATTTCGCGAATCCGAGAGTGCTGCCTCCGCCGAACGGGGCACTCACAGGGTTGTTCTGGTAGAGGTACTTCTGCGACAGCCGGTCCCGGCTGTTGAAGACGTAGTCGAGATCGAACACGCCCTGGTTCGCGGTGAAGCTGGAAGGTCCTTGCAGATAGGCGTCATAGCCGAGCGCCGAGGCTGTCGCCGAATTGGTGATCTGCGCCGAGGGAATCAGGTACTGGCCGCCAACCTTCGCCTGGAAAAGCTGCAGCGCGGCCGGATCGATCTGGCTGGCGGAAATGGTCTTGCCGAAGTCCGCCTGGACCATGTTCACGAGGCCTTGTGCGCTGCGGTCATCGGTGAGGTGCAGCGGCACCGTCAGGGTCTTGCTGCCGTTTAGAGCGTCGATGTCCTGAATGCCCTGGTAGGCGCCGAAGAAGAAGAGCCGGTCTTTCTTGATGGGCCCGCCAATGGTGGCGCCGAAACGGTTGTAGTGCAGCGGCGAGACCTTGGGAGTCACGGCAGGGCTGGCGTTGCGGAAGAACTCGGCCGCGTTGAGATCGGTGTTCTGGAAGTATTCGTAGCCCTGGCCATGAAAGTCGTTGGTGCCCGAGCGCGTGGTCACTTCGATGTGCGCGCCGGCCTTGGCACCCTGCGAGGCGTCATACATGGCCGCGTTCACGCGCACTTCCTGCAGCATTTCGGGGGCGGGAGTGGGAATGGCCTGGCCGGCCGAATCGTAGGCGGAAGTGTTGGTCTGGGTGTCGCCGCCGGCGGCGCTCGATTGGCCGGTGTTCAGTGTGAAACGGCTCGAGTTCACCTGGCTGGTGGTCTTGCCGTTGAACAGGTTATCGGCGCTTACGCCGTTGACGGAGATGCTGTTGCTGGTGTCGCGCTGTCCGTTCGCCCAGATCGCCTGGTTTCCGTAACCGGCGTTGGAGCCGGAGCCGTTGGCGAAATCGGCATTCAAGCCCGGGCTCAGGATCGCCAACTGGGTAAAGCTCCCGGTGGCCAGCGGAGTGTTGTTGATGGCCTGCGTATCCAGCACGTACCCGTTGGTCGTGTCCACCTGGTTCAACAGCGGAGTGGCCGTCACCTCCACCGCGGTGGAAACGGCGCCGACGTCCAGGGTGCCATTGACCGTCGCGGTGCGGTCGCCCTGCACCAGGATCGAGGTGTGGGTTTCTGTTCTGAACCCCTCCTTCGCGAAGCTTACGCTGTAATTGCCGCTGGGAAGATTGGAGATCAGATAGGTGCCGTTGGCCTGCGTCACGCCCTTCACTTCGAGGTTTGTGTCGCTGTTATGGACGCTTACAGCGGCCCCTCCGACAGCTCCTCCGCTGGCATCCACTACCGACCCGGTCACGGATCCCATGACTGCTTGGGGGAATGCCGGGCGCGAAGACAGCGCTGCCAGGCACAAAATCAACAGGCACACAAATCGTCGCATCTGTGAGACTCCTCCCGAGGGAAAATTTCCGGAAGGGTGATTATAAGAATCGGATGTGAATAAACAATTTCAATGCGGTTATTTTCGGGAAACAGCGGGAGATTTCACTTCAGCAAATTCGCCAGCGCGGGATCGAGTTGCGGAAAACGAAAGCGAAAGCCGGCTTGTTCGGCCCCCTTGGGCGTAACCCGCTGGCTCGAAAGGAGCATTCCGGACATTTCGCCAAACATCACTTTCAGCCCGAATTCCGGGACGGGGAAGATGGCGGGCCGGTGGACGGCCGAAGCGATCGCACGCGTGAAGTCGGTGTTGGTGACCGGGACCGGCGCGACGCCGTTGATCGCGCCCCGGACGGGTTGCTCGGCGGCGAAGCGAAACATCTCGCAGAGATCGTCCAGGTGAATCCATGACATCCACTGGCGGCCGCTCCCCAAACGGCCGCCGATGCCCGCGCGAAACGGGGGAAGCATGCGTGCCAGCGCTCCGCCGTGGGGCGCCAGCACGACGCCGATGCGAACCCGCACGACGCGCATGCCGGATTGCTCGGCGCCGGCTGCCTCGCGCTCCCAGGCCACGCAAACATCAGCCAGGAAGCCGCTGCCGGGGCTGGATGCCTCGGTAAGTATCTCCTCACACGCGAGCCGTAATAGCCGATGGCGGAGGCACAGACCAGCGCGCGAGGGCGGTCGGCGCCCTGACTCATAGCTTCCACCAGCCGGCGGGTGCCGTCGACGCGGCTGGCGCGGATGCGCTTCTTCACGTCATCCGTCCAGCGCTGCGCCACCGACTCGCCGGCCAGGTGAATCACGACATCGGCATCTTTCAATGCGGCGGCGGGAGGCGGTCCGTTGAGCGCATCCCAGACGGAGATCTTCACGTTCGGCGGCAGGTTAGTTCCGGAATGCCGGCTGAGCACGTGCAGGTTGTGGCCGCTTGTGGAGAGCAGCTTCATGAGCCGCCGGCCGATGAAGCCGGAAGCGCCGGTGAGGGTAATGTTCAAGCAGGCTCCTTTGGTGGGCAGATAAAAGGGGGTGGGGAGTAGGGGGTAGGGGGTGGGGGAAGGATGCCCGCTTCGCTCCGCGATCTTTTTAAAACACCGCGCGCGGAGCGCGCCACCTTTCCCCACCCCCTACGCCTCACCCCCCACCCCCTTGGTTGTCTTCATCGGCCGCCTCGTTACAATGGTTGATGCATGCGCTCCTGGAACCGAGCCAAACTCCTGTGGAGCTATCTCACACGCCGGTCCAGACTGGGCGCGCTGCCCGTCGAGTATATCGTAGAGACCACGGCTAAATGTAACCTCTACTGCCCGATGTGTCCACGCGAAACCCATAAGCAGCCCAAAGCCGATATGACGGACGACGTCTATGAACGTCTCGTGCGCCAAGCCGGGAAAACGGCTGAACATATGATGCTGATTGGACTGGGCGAGCCGTTTATGGATAGGCAGATTTTCGAGCGCATCGAATTTTGCCACCATCACAGTATCTCGACGCTGCTTTCCACGAATGGCACGTTTCTCGACGAGGCCACCGCTGCGCGCGTGCTCGATTCGCCGCTGGAGCAGATTACGCTGAGCTTCGACGGCGCAAAGAAAGAGACGTTCGAGTTCTACCGCAAAGGCGCGAAATTCGAAAAGGTGCGCGACAACTTCGTGCGCTTCGCCCGCATGAAGCACGAGCGGCGGTCGAAGTTGCAGGTGGTGGTACAGATGGTCCGGATGGAAGGCAACGCGGGGGAGGTGGAGGATTTCGTCCGCTTCTGGAGCGCGCTGCCAGGCGTGGACCAGGTGCGCGTGAAGGAAGACGAGACCAACCTGATGCGGCCCGATGCCGGCCACGCATCGGCGGAATGGAACCATCCATGCCACTATCTGTGGCGCGGCCCGATGTACGTTAAGCAGAGCGGCGATGTTTATCCGTGCTGCCAGAGCTACATGCTGGACGGCCGGCCGGTGGGCAACATCGGGGAGCAGCCGCTGGTGGAGATCTGGAATTCGGAAGAGATGCAGCGCATGAGGCGTCTGCACGTCGCGAGTCGGGGCGGGGAAGTCGACGTCTGCTCGCGCTGCTGCACCACGATTCCGCATCCGGCTTTGGTGGCGGGGAGTCTCGTGCTGCACGGCCGCACGGTGCGGCGGCTGCTGCCGGTCGTGGAGCGGCTGGCGTATTATTCGAAGCTTCCGGCGCGGCTGCTGCGGCCGCCCAAGGCGATGAGGACCGATGGAGCCCGACCGCTCGCTTCGGTCGCGGCCCCGAAGGCGGCCCCGATCGGAGCCGCGACCGGAGGGAGCGGTCCTAGCTCAACTCCAGGCTCCGTACAACCGGATCCGGCTGATCTTCATAAATAAGAACGTCGTCGATGCTCAGCTCCTGTCGCTCCAGGCGTTCCAAGCCGAGCAGCGCCAGAACGCCGAGGGCATAGTATATCGCGAGTCCGGCCGGGGAATTCATGAGGCGCGTCTCCACGCGTCCCATCCAGAATACGTAGGCAGCAAAGCCGGCGATATAGATCAGCACCATCACGGCCATGCTGGTCTTGCCGGGGAAATATGAGCAGGTGAACGGAATCTTGCGGAACCAGACCAGCAACAGGTGCAGGAGCACCAACGCCAACACAAGCGCGAATGTGAGGTGGATGACTGCCGGCCGCCATCCGCGTATCCAGATTTCGAACGGCGCCAGCGCCGCCGTCAGCGGAACCAGCGCCATTACGATCACCCATTTGCGGACCGCTCGGATATGCACGGCGCAGTCCTCGCTTTCCGCCGTTTGAAAAATCCAGTTGGCCCTCAGTTCGGCTGGAAAATTAAACGCCGCGCGCAATCCGGTCACGGCGAAAAACGAGAGCGCCAGGGGCAGCGTCAGAAACCCCGCTGGAGTGAAGTCCACCAGCGCGCCCGGCGCTGGATGGCTCCGCACCCACACCAGGCTGGGAAGCGCGACAGCCACGGCCACTCCGGCGTACACCGCCAGAAACAATCTCTGACGGGCATTTCGCAAAATCGTGTTGCTGATGAAGTGGAATGAGGCGCGCTCCAACGGATGCGGCAGCAGCCAGCGATTCACCGCACGATCGAATGTGCGGCGCAACAGGCCAGGACCGTCGAACGCCGTCTCAATGCTCTCCATCACGCGCCGCGCATGACGCCCGTACCCTGCCAGGTAGGTGGCCGCGGAGATCGCGGCCACGATCTCGATTGCCCGGACCGCCTGCAATGCCAGCTCATGAAACAGTGGCCCGCCGGGATGGCCAGGCAACAGGTCGAGGTAGAGCCCGAGAAACCAGAAAGGCGGAAACCACTGCGCCAAGGGCGACCGGCCTGCGATGAGCGGCCGCAGCAGCATCCAGATCATCGGTGTGGTGAACAGAATGACGACAATGAAAACCATCGCCCCCATCTGTACCCACGGCGACACGCGGCGAAAAGCCCGACCCGTGAGCACGTTGATGAGGATGCCTTGCAGCGCCGCGATGGACAAGGCGACGAATGCACCTGCCGCAAGAACTGCCGTGGCATGCGCGGCGCCCACCTGCCAAACAGAAACGGTACCGCGGTTGCTGGTGCCTATGAACGGCACCAACAGCATGCCTAACAGGTTCGTCCCGGCTGCGAAAGCCGCCAGAAAAACCACCAGCGCCACGGCCTTCGCAGTGAAAACCGAGCGGTTCGACAGCGGCAGGGGCGTCAGCACCAGGTAATCCTTGCGGTCGGGAAACAGCGCGTCCCACTCCAGCACCATCACCAAGCCCATCACCACCATCGAATAGAGAACGAACAGGTAGCAGTCGATCACCAGCAGCCAATTACCAGCGAATGGATGGTCGTAGCTCACGTCCGTGGGCATCATATAAAGCGCCAGAAAAATTCCGGGCGACGCCGCAAGGCCAAATGCCTGCACCGAGTTGGTTCGCATATCGGTGGTCTGCGAGACGATGTCGTTATCGAAGAACCGTCCGAAGAAATGCCGCGCCAGCAGCAGAAACAGGCTCATTACGCCTCCTGCATCACGGTTACGATCTGGCGCGCCGAGGCGCCCACATCTTCCTGCTGCGAAAGCTGGCGGAAGATCTGTTCCAGCGACGGAAGCTGCATCAGATCGCGCAGCCGCCCCACCTCGTCGTTCGCAACGATCCTTCCCTGATACAGCATGATCACGCGCGAGCAGACTTTTTCGGTGACCTCCAGTACGTGCGAGATATAGAGGATGGTCTTGCCGTTGCGCGCCAGCTCCGCGATCAATTCGTGCAGCAGCAGAGCGGAGGCGATATCGAGCCCGTTCAGCGGCTCGTCGAAGATCAGCAGCTCCGGGTCGTGGAGCAGCGCGCTTGCGATCAGCACGCGCTGCTTCATCCCTTTGGAATAGGCGGAAATCGGCGTGAAGCGATGTTCGTGGAGCCACAGCAACCGCAGCAGTTCATTCGCCTTGCGCTCAACCAGGGCTTCCGGCAACTGCCGCAGCCGCCCGATCAGTTGCAGATGTTCCAGCCCGCTCAGGTGCGGATAAACGTACGGATCTTCCGGCACGTATCCGAGCCGGCGTTTGAATCCGATCAGGTCGTGCCGGATATCCTGTCCGTTCCACAGAATCTGGCCGGATGTGGGATCGAGCAGCCCGGCCAGCATTTTCACCGTGGTCGATTTGCCCGATCCGTTCGGGCCCAGGTAACCAGTGACCTGTCCTTGCGGTACGGTGAATGTCACATGATCGACAACCGCGTGGCGGCGGTATTTCTTCGTCAAGCCGCGGACGTCCAGCATCGGAGGGTTAGACTCCGAAGGGAAGACGAAGGTTCCCGGGGCAGCGCCGGCACCGTCGCGTGACCGCTCTTTTGGTCGCGGCCCGGATATGGTGTGCAAGCGTATATCGGAAGCCACGAGCGTCAGCGAGTGGAGTGTTTCGCTAATTCGCGGCAGGTGGCTCGATGTGGTCGATCACAAGTATCGAGATCGGCATTTTGCGACTCTCCAACTTTAGCCCGATCTGCTCCAGAGCATCGAAGATGGTCGGACCGGGGTCCACAGCGACGGGCGGGCCGCCTTCTTCTCGCCTACGCTCGCCGCCACCCGGCAAGCCGATATCGAACTGGAAATTGTAAGTGCCTTTCAAGCCCGTCTGGTCGATCACCTGCAGATCAATCCCGGCGCCGCCCAGCCCCGGCAGTTGGCGGGCGAATTCATCCACGGGCACGTTGTGGCAGATGCGCCTGCGCAACCGGCCCTCCACGCTCTCCCAATGGCAATCCTGTGGGCCGCCCTCCGTCTGCTCGAGCTTCAGCGGCCGTTTGCCCAGAGTGAGCACGTAGGCCGGCATGACCTTCTCTTCGCGGTGGATGGCGAGTTTCATGCGGTCGGTGAGAAGAGGCTGCAGCATCTGGCGCAGCGTGGACGGCGGCGTGCCGTCGGGGGCCTTGGCGATCAGGTCATAACGATCGGTGTCCGCCCACTTGGGTGCGCCCACGATCATGTTCTCCTGCACGCCGTAAGCGCCCATGATGAACTGCTTTGCGGTCATGCCGTAGATCTCGATCCGGTTGCCGACCTGACGTCCTTTGCCGTCGCGGACGGGTCCCGGATTGCTCGGCTTGATGTCGGCTACTTCGAAGGAAGGAAGTTTCGCGGCGTCCTGGCCAAGCCCATTGCTGGCCAACAGAAGAAAGAGCGGCAGACAGCGATGCATGCGTTGATCGTACAGCGCCATCTCGGGCCGCGCAAGCGGTGGGCTGTAAGCTATCCGCTGTTAGCTCTCTTCTAAATATCCGCCGTGCAAAACTTGCACTTGGTGGCGTCGGCCGCGATCGTCTCCTTACAGAGTGGGCAATTCTTGGTAGGCGGTGGGGCCGTTTCTTTCAGCAACGGTTTGGTCATCAGGTAGACGACGAGCGCGATAACCAGGAAGTCCACCACGCTGCCGAAGAATGTGCCGTAATTGAGTGCGTTCACGGCCTCTTTGCCATCCGGTCCGATGGTCTTGCCGAGCACCAGCTTGGCCGAGCGCCATTCCCCGTGTGGCAGCACGATGCTGATGAGCGGCATGATCATATCGGCCGCCAGTGAAGAGACTACCCTGCCCACCGCGCCACCCACGATCACGGCCACTGCCAGGGCGAACACGTTGTTCTTCAGCAGAAATTCTTTGAACCCTTTGACCATGCTTACCTCCTCGATGCGAGAAAGGACGCCAGCCGCTCCATGGCCGGCTCCAGAATGGAACGCTCGGCAGCATAACAGATCCGGACCGAGCCTTCACCGCCGTTGCCGAAGGCCACGCCGGGCGCCAGGCCGACGCGGGTTTCCATCAGCAGCTGTTTGCAGAAATCGAACGAATCGCGGAGGCCTTCGATGCGCGGGAACAGGTAGAACGCGCCTTCCGGTTGGGGGACGGTGATGCCGTCCATGCCGCCCAACGCGGCGAGACAGAAATCGCGATTCTCCTGGAGCCGCTCCAACATGCGGAGCAGTTCTTCTTCTCCCCGGGCCAGCGCGGTTTCGCCGGCCTTCTGCGTAAAGCTGGGCGCGTGGGAGACGATGAATTCGTTCAACTGCGCGGCCTTGGCAGCGAGGTCGCGGCGGGCGATCAGGTAGCCCAGCCGCCAACCGGTCATGCAGTAGCTTTTGGAAAAGGAATGCACCACCATCACGGCGTCGTCGCGCGTGGCCTTGCGCAGGATCGAAGGCACGGGCTCGCCGAGGCGTGCCCCATAGTAGAGGCGGTCGTAGACTTCATCGGCGAGTAGCCATAGGCCATGCCGGCGGGCAAATTCGAGAAGGCCATTCTGCTCCTGCTCGTTCGCCACCCAGCCCAGCGGATTGGAAGGCGAAATGTAGACCAGCAGGCGCGTTCGCGGCGTGACGGCGGTCTCCAGCGCGTCGAAATCCACGTGGTAGCGGCCGTCGCAGAGCGGCTGGGGGATCTGGCGCGGGGCCGCGTTCGCCATGGCGACGATCGACGATCCGTTGGGCCACGCGGGCGTCAGCAGCAGCGCTTCATCGCCAGGATCGAGCGCGCAGCGGATGGCTACGTTGAGCGCCTGCACGCCGGAAGCGGTAACTACGATTTCGCGCGCCGGGTCAAGCTCCACGTCATGCAACTCGCGATACTTCTCCGCCAGAGCGCGACGAAGCGAGGGCAGACCGGCGTTTTCGGTGTAGAACGTGTATCCGCTCGCCATTGCGTCCAGAGCAGCGCGCTTGATGTAGTCGGGCGTCGGCAGGTTGGATTCGCCGAAGTACAGGCGCAGCACGCCATCCATGGACATGGCGATCTCCGCCAGTTCCCGTATGCGGGAATGCGGGACGCTTTCCACCGAGCTTGCAACGGATGGCATAGTTTCTAAGCTAACACCTCAAGGCTCTCGCAACGACGCAAAGCCGGCAAGAAAGAACACAACTAGGATTCTTTGCGCCTTTGCGGGAGCTTTGCCTTATTCGACAATAACCGCGGGATTCGTGAGTTCCCCGATTTCGTTGACGCGGATGGATACGATGTCTCCGGGGGCGAGCGCGGCTTCCTGCGGAACGATGATGCCGGTGCCGGTGAGAACAACGGTTCCGGTGGGGACGCGGTTGGAGCGGCGGAGGTATTCGATCAGCGTTTCGAAGCGGCGCTGCAGTTTCGCGGTGGAGACCTGGCCGTGAAAGACGGTGGCGCCGTTGCGTTGAATCGTGCAGGAAATGGTGATGTTGTAGGGATCGGCCAACTGGTCTACCGTCACCATCACGGGCCCGAGTGAGCAGCAGGCGTCGTAGACCTTCGATTGCGGCAGGTAGAGGGCGTTTTCGCGTTCGATGTCCCAGGCCGAGACGTCGTTGGCCAGTGTGTAGCCGGCGATGCGGCCGCGGCTGCCGAGCACCAGGGCCAACTCAGGCTCCGGCGCGGTGAATTTCGAGTCGGCGCGGATTCCGATGGCTTGGCCGGAAGCGACGCACACGCGCGCCGTTCCCTTGAAAAAGATCTCTGGCCGGGGTTCGCGGCAGACATAGGCGTACATCCCCTCGCGCGTGCCATGCTCGGCGTCGCGAAACGACGAGCTGGCTTCATAGGTGCAGCCGCACGCCCAAACTTCGGGTGGAGTAACCGGCAGCACGGGCGGAAGGGGGTCCGCATGACGGCTGGCAAGCTGACCCGCCAACTCCGTGAGCGGAATGCTCTGCGTTTCCGAACGGCGGATCAGATCGATCATGGAGTGGCTGGGGATAGGCCGCGCCATTCCGTCTTCGAAAACGGCGGCGTACGTGCTTCCCTCGACTTTGACTTGTCCCAAGTGCATAAAACTAAGCTAACAGCTTTCAGCTAAAAGCTTCGAGCTTCGAGCCGCGAGCCTCGAGCGGTCAAGCCGCACGCAAAGCTCGTCTCTCGCCGCTCTGCGGCTCGCAGCTAAAACTGCACCTTGGGCACGGCTCGCGCGCCTGCCTCCGTTTTGAAATAGGCGTCGTCGCGGGCGAAGCCGGAGAGCGAGGCGACGATGTTGTCCGGAAAAAGGCTAAGGGTAGTGTTGTAGCGTTGGAGGGCTTCGTTGTATTTGCGGCGCTCAACCGCGATGCGATTTTCCGTGCCGGCGAGCTCGTCCTGCAAGCGCAGGAAATTTTCGCTGGAGCGGAGCTGAGGATAGTTTTCGACAATCACCAGGAGGCGGCCCAGGGCGCCATCCAACTGCTGGTTGGCTTGAATCTTTTCCTGCGGTGTGCGTGCGCCGCCCAAGGCAGCGCGTGCGTCCGCGATGTCCTTGAAGACTTCGGTTTCATGCTGGGCGAAGCCTTTCACGGTTGAAACCAGGTTGGGAATCAGGTCGGAGCGCCGCTGGAGAGCAACGTCCACCTGGGACCACTGAGCGTTGACGGCCTCGCGCTCCCGCGCCAACTCGTTGCGCGAGCTCACGAACTTGCCGCAGCATGCCAGCAGGAGCGCCAGCACAATTACCAGGATAATCAGCCAGGGTTTCACATCGTCTCCTATTTTGCCAGAGTGTCTACTGCGTCGATTACGCGGCCGACCTGGGCCATGACCGAAGCCAACAGTTCGACGGGTTTTGCTTCCCGCGGTTTCATGCGGCGCTCGCGGATGTCAAGCAGCGTTTCAAACGGGGCAGGGTCGATTGCGAACCGCCCGGCGGCGGCGCGGATCACTTGGCGCTTCTGGGAGTCGGTCTCGATGCCGTGAAGCGTCAGCGCGTGGCGGAAGAGCACGCAGAATGTGGAAACGGAATCGGCCAGCAGCCGACAGAGCAGGTCGGTATCGGAAAGCATGCCACCTGCCTTTTGCCGCAGGCGCAGCAGCTTGGCCCGGAGATCATGCTCCACCTGGGCGCGATAGAAAACGTCTTCGATGACAAGACCTGTGACCACGTCGGCGCCGTGCAGAATCTGGTGCTGGCGCTGGATGTCGCGGAACTCGATGGCAAAGCAATCGGCGGAGGTTTTCAGTTCTTGCGCGGTCAGAAGCAGCGGCGAGGGATTCCCTTTTTCACGCCACCAGCGGAAGATTTCGGTGCCGGCCGCCAGCTCTCGAGGAGTGATTTCGGTGAGCACGCAGAGAATGTTGTAATCGGAAAAACCTTCCTGGCGATCACCGGCCACAGCGGAGCCGTAGAGCACTACCGATACGAGGCGCTCGCCGTAAGCTTTGCCCAGCTTGTCCACCAATTGCTCGATTACTTTGTCCATTACGAACTCCTACAGCGCTACCAGTCGCTGGAAGCGCCGCCTCCACCCGAATCGCCGCCGCCGAAGCCGCCAAAGCTGTCGCCGGAATCGTAGCCTCCGAAGCCGCCGCCCGACCTGCTGCCCCACGTGCCGCGGCCCATCGTGCTGCCGATGATGACACCGGGCAGGAAGCCGCCTCCGCCGCCGTATCCTCCATAGCCTCGGGTCCCGCCAGATCGCATGAGCCAGCCCAACAAGACGAGGCCCCCGATAATCAACGGCCAGGGAATCGATTCGCCGGAGGACGGGACAACTCGGCGCGGCGGTCCGTGGACGATGGCGACGTGCTTGGCCTGCGCGATCGCGGTGCCGATGGTTTCGGCCGCGGCCACCAGGGCGTCGCCATAATCTCCCCGGCGCAGCGCCGGCCGCATCTCGCGCAGCATGCTGCCGGCCAGGCCGTCGGGGATGATCGGCTCCAGCCCATAACCCACTTCCAGGCGGCTGCGGCGATCGTTCACCGCCAGTAGCAGCATCATCCCTTCGTTCTTGCCTTTTTGGCCCACGCCCCACGCGCGGAAGATCGTGTTGGCAACGTCCTCGATGGGCTCGCCTTCCAGGGAACGGATGGTGACCAGTGCCATCTGCACGCCGGTGGCTTTTTCCACCTGTGCGCCATAGGTTTCCAGGCGCGCCCGGCTGGTCGGGTCCACCACGCCGGCGAAGTCGCTCACGTAGCCCTGAGGCTTGAGCGTTTTCCAGTCGACGGCCCATCCGCCGGTAACCATCAGGGCCATCGCGGCGACGAGCCGGCACCAGGTCTTCATGTCGCAGTTTCAGTGTACTACGCGGCTATCTTGTATTTCCCGATGCGCCGGTGTTAAAACCGGTGTTAAAATAAGGTCATCTGTTGGGACGTCGTCTAACGGTAAGACTGCAGACTCTGGATCTGCGTATCGGGGTTCGAATCCCTGCGTCCCAGCCACTCAATCTTAATCAATTCAATAATTTGGCTGGTTCGCTTCCCGATAGGCCCTCGGGTTTTGCTTGCGGTGTGCCCAAAGTGTGCCCGGGCTGAGTAGGATTGGTCTTCCCGGACACGTAGGTTTCGAGTTCGCGCGCTGCCTCGTGGAGGTCCCGCTCGCTATGATGTTATACCGTTCGAACAATGAACGGGTCGTGTGGCCGCTGATCCGCATAGCGACCGTTTCCGGCACACCCGCCCTGATCAGGTTGCGAACTCCGCTTCTCCGGAGGTCGTGAAAGAGGCGATCGGGTTTGCCTTCATTTGATGCCAGCCCAGCTGTCGTGCAAGCTGTCCTCCAGGACCGCCTGAACTGGCCAATCTTCTCACCGTCCCCATTGAAAAACACCCATGGAGAGGCTGGGAATTTGGTGTCGCGGATCGATCGCTGCAGGGCGAGCGTTTCGTACAACTCGGTTGTGAGCGGCAGGTTTCGCGCTTCATCGTTCTTCGTGGTGCCGGGCTCTAAGCGAACTACTCGCTCTTTGAGGTCCACTTGCGCCCATTCAAGCGCGAGAATCTCGCCTCGCCGACACTTGGTGTAGTAAGCAAAGGTCAGGACTGGCCGAAGGTATTCCGGCAATGCACGCATTGCTAGGAACTGGTCATGCTCGAAGAAGCCCTTTCGGACGTTGCGCTCCTCCAGCATGGGGATGTGCGGCACATTCGTTACCTTCCGCGGAGTGCTGTTCCATCCGAGGTAAACGGCGTGTTTCAAGAGCGCGAGTTCCCGGTTGATGGTCGCATTGCGCGCTGGTTGGATTGGTTTGGGCTTCGACTTCTTCAGGCGCCCTCGATAGTCCCAAATGCCCTGATCAGCGCTGCGTCGGAAGGCCACGTACTTCTTGATGGCCTCGGTTGACACCGCGACCGCCCGGCGCCCCCGGAAGTAGGGCCGCAGGTGATGTTCGATCGCGGCATGAGCAAACCGAACGGCTTTGCCGTTGGTTCGGTAATCTAGAAGGACGTTATCCAAGAGTTGTTCCATGGTGGTCTTCTCCATCTGGGGTCCGTGAAACGCTCCGGTAACGACCTCGCCAATTCGCTTCTTAAGCAGCCTCTCTGTATCGGCATACCGCTCCGACTTGCTACTCTCGCGGAAGATCTCTCCTTCCGCGGAATCTTTGATCCACCAGTGGCCGAGTTCCACCTTAGTGCCGTCCGGTTGCTTTTTCTTGCGTCTGAAGATGCTGCCAAACTGCGGTTCCACGCCTGGAAGGTCGCTCATCGGCGTTCAGTTTTCCGGGTATATCGATGGAACCGGTGGGCCGGGTTCCTGGCCCACCGGAATCAGAATCGTCAACGCTGTGTGCCGCTGGCCCAAACAGCGCTGGAGGTGCTGTCGTACAGGACCAGATTGCCGTCATCCTGCATTTTCAGAGTGTATGGCGCACTCCCGCCCCGTGTTCCGATGGCCCATGTTGCGATGCACGCCCAATTCGCAGAGCAGACGCCGTAGCCGCCCAAGCTTACGTCGTTGGCGGAAGATCCATAGATCACGAGATTGCCGTCCGGCTGCACGGCCAGCCTATAGGGGGGACGCCCTTGGCCCTGCGTTCCTGTCGCCCAGATTGCGCTTCCCTGTTGGTAGATCACGAAGTTCCCGTCGGTCTGCATAATCGCGCGGAATATCCCGTTAGGGGAGTCCATCTCTTGGCCTTGCGCCAAACCGGCGCTGCTGAACGGGGAGGCGGCGCCAGTACCCGTGGTAATCGAGGCCGTCGTGACGGGCGCATTTTTGTACACCTTCGACCACATGTTGATATAGGCCTGCGCCGACCCGAACAGCGGTTGTAGCTGCTGCACATCAACGCCGACGTTCATCAAATCCGCCACCATATCGGGTAGCAGTCCGATGTGCGCCAAGCCATCGACATTGAAGTCATATGTTTTCTGCCCGGAGACTTGCTTATCAAAAGTGCCGAATCCGGGGAGGGTGAACGGATAGGTCAGGCGGCCACCGGGCAGGTTCCAGAGCGTGCTTTGGAGTTGTGCACGTTCCTGTTGCCCTCTTTGGTCTGCATGCCCCCCGCAAGCTCCGTTGCCGAACCGCGGGCCAACGTGGCCGGCAATACCCATGAAGTCGCTCCCCAGCGCGACCCCGACGCCGTTCATCGCTTTCACGCCGTAGAGATATTGCTGCGCCGTCTCGGTTGTCGAATAGAGGCAA
>Ga0126381_100002658_pt1 | contig 19365 bp, 15 predicted proteins | sample PanSoiMetPlot_28_FD_96465 | JGI IMG/M metagenome (GOLD analysis project Ga0126381, IMG submission 96465) | Tropical forest soil microbial communities from Panama - MetaG Plot_28 | ecosystem: Environmental > Terrestrial > Soil > Tropical forest > Bulk soil | place: Panama | collected 2016-02-17
ATTTTCGTGGTCAACTTTTCTTAGACTAAGCGGTGGTGGGATGGATAGTAGCCTTCGTATGGGCTGCAGCGCGGGGGAAATCGAACCAGGCCACTACGAACAAGTCTGGGGTGTAATCTGAAGGAATTCAGAATGCGCTCGCATCTGGGTGCTGGCGTTCTATGTATCCGCGAGTGCTAACTAGTAATGGCCGTAGTGAAACTAAAAAGGTAATTGTGCCAGCCTGTGGTTTATCTAAAGAGATATACTTAGGACACCCTATTCCCAGTAATTGGAAATCGAGAATTTCAGAGGAGAAGTGTATGCGCGCATTCAACCGATTTCCCCCCGCAATCGTTTTGGCGGCCATTTGCGCAAGTCTCGTGGCGACGAAAGCATGGCCGCAAACTGGTTACTCGACTACCGGTGCAGTAACCACGGCAGACCAAGCAATCGATCGCATTATCTCGCGCGAACATGAAGAATTAACCGTTCTCCGACGCTACCGTCCGATCGTCGAAACGTATGTACAGGATATGAAGCCCGATGTGGAGATGGGAATCATGCCTGTTAGCGACCATTATTTTCTGAGCCAAGCGGACCTATCAAAGGGACCCACCGAAGATTCGATGCTCGATAAGAAATTGAAAAGCAAAGCCGAGCGTTCGCGCGTGGAAAAATCGGCTCCTTACGTTCCAAGGGACTTTCTCAAGATGGTTTACATAGACGCGGATGGATTCGATCGCCAGCACTACGAGTTTAGATACGTGGGGCGGGAGTTCCTCGGTGAAGTGCGTTGTGTAGTGTTTGATATCATGCCACCAGACAGGAAGAGCAAAGGACGCTTCAGTGGTCGGATCTGGGCAGAGGATCAAGGATTCGCGATTGTTCGCTTCAACGGTCTTTTCGAGACACCAAGCCGAACAGGAAACGGAAGCGGCTTAAATCTGCATTTTGATAGCTGGCGGCTAAACATTCAGCCCGACCTTTGGCTTCCCGCATTTGTGTACAGTCAGGATTCGGAACGTCAGAATTCTTCTGACCCAGGCATCCGTTTCAAAGCACAGACCCGGCTATGGGGCTATAACCTCGCAAGTCTCAATCGCACGCCGGACTTCAATCAGCCTGCGATTGATCAATCAGCGACTCTGGATCACGGTGACGGTCTACACGATTATTCACCGGTTGAAGCCGAACGCGAATGGCAGCAGCGGGCGGAAAGCAACGTAGTCGACCGCCTACAGCGCATCGGATTACTTGCACCGCGTGGAGAAGTGGACAAGATTCTTGAGACCGTCATCAACAACCTAGAAGTGACAAACGATTTGGATATCGACGTTCATTGTCGCGTCATGTTGACTGGTACGCTTGAATCCTTCTCGATTGGTCACACCATCGTCATGAGCCGGGGTTTGATTGACGTGCTTCCAGACGAAGCTAGCCTCGCCACCGCACTCGCGCAAGAGCTGGCCGGGACACAGGTCGCGAAACCGACGACTGACCAGTGGGGCTTCAACGATATGACTAACGTCACAGCTGGCGAGGCACTATCTCGCCTTTCGTTTAAAGCCACGCCGAACGAAGTAGACGCAGCTAACAAAAAAGCCTTCGAATGGCTAAAGAACTCGCCGTACAAAGACAAGCTCGGAAATGCCGCACTATTTTTGAAGCAACTCTCGGCAGATTCGGCAGTGCTCCCCGCGCTCATTGATCCGCGCCTCGGGAACGGTGTTGTTCTAAGCTCCGCCCTTGCTAATTTGGGGCCGACGCTCCAAACCGATAGGCTCGATCAAATCGCCGCATTGCCGCTCGGCGCCCGAGTGAAAGTGGATCCCTGGGACGGTCGGGTCGAACTGCTGAAAGCTAAGCCGGTTTCGCTGACCTCGGCTCGCGAAAAGATGCCCTTTGCAGTTACGCCCTTTCTGCCGTTTCTAACGCGTTATCAAGAGTCTAAGGCAGCGGGAAAGGCAGACAACGGGTTGACAAACAAAGAGAGCGCAAATCGATAAATTGGTCAAGGGCGGCGCTTGGGCGCTGTAAAGATGGCTAGTTGAGGACTCGAACCTCGCAGGATTATCAGTGGTTTGATGATCCGTTCGGTGATCTGCTGGATGCTGATAGTCTTAGCATTTTGGTCGTTTTTGCATGCACACCCTAGAGCAGCCCAGGCGAACGTCACTCAGTCTCGGTTGCAGAACGACTATGCACTCTTCAATGGTGCTTGGTTTGGTGGCAAATTACCGGATGACACTTCAGTTGTGTATGACCAAGTGCCGGACGGCCGCGACGTTGTCGGCCTGACGAATTGGGACGGAACGCGATTCGTTATCTACATCGTTCCACGCTATAACTTGGCGCAATCCACGGCCGATGAAACGGTTCTTCACGAGATGTGTCACGTTTTTACTTGGAATCGGGAAGTTATCGACCACGGCCCACGTTTTCAGCAATGCATGTTAGATCTGGCCGACGACGGTGCGCTCGCTCATATTTGGTGACGGATCTCGCCGCTTCCGGACAGAGGGACACTAACAGACCCAGACCTGGGGCTCTTTAGTCCTGGTGCATCTATGTCGATAAAAATCCCGGCTCTAATTTCAGCCTTCATTCTAATCATTATTGCTGTCACTCTTTATGCACGAAAGGCTATCGAAAGCTATTTTCATCGTGTAGACGAACGGGTTTCCAGTGTCACCTACCTCGATGGCGCGCATTATCGGCAATCCGCTGCAGGTTTGAACTCGGCCCTTTCCGCTGCGTCACCAAATGGCATTGTAGAAGTTCCATCGTCTGCCACGGATCTCTCTGCCTTGGCGATCACCGTCCCAAAGGGGGTGACGCTGCGATTCCGGGGGAGAGGCACTTTCCGAGCCGTCATCCGCCTGACCGATTCAACGACGGACAACACCGGAATCGATAACATCGATTGTCCCGAAGGGGCAACGATTAAACTTCCCAATAACGCCAATACCGATTTGATTTCGGACGTACATTTTCCATCCCTCACTGGAACCTCAAATTTCTTTGGCTGGGTGAACTCTTTCATTAACGGCTGCATCCTGGACGGGAATAAGGCGAACAATACTTCTGGCTTTGCGCTGCGGATCTACGGTCGCGGCGAACGTCTAAGCCACGTCCGAATCCAGAACGCAGCACAACCAACTAGTTCCGGTGCAGGATTTTGGACCGAATGGGGTGGCACAGAAAGCGATACAATACCGCTCAATGAGGTCGAATGCCAAATCGAGGATCTCGTAACGAATTATAACGCCGGTTCAGGATGGATTCACAAAGGCCCGAATGACTGCCAAGTTTCCCAGTTCGTATCAGACGTGAACGGCTACTGGGGATGGGACGTGCGCTCGCCGGTCCACGCCACTCAAGTGAATACCTTCGAAAATGACAACGCTTCCCCAGGAAGTACTGGCGGAATCATTTGTCATTTTGGAGGCGCGGTACTCGGAGCTGATATCGTAGCGTCGACGGCAACGGGCTGGGGGATGCTAGCAGAACGGACGTGCGGTGGAAATATTATGACGGCTTCTTCCTGGGGAGCAGTAACGGGCGTCCCACTCGAAGTCCGTTCTAGCTCTGCCTCCTTATATGAGGGTCAGGTCGGAAATGAAACATCAGGCCTCGCCGCTCTTAAATTGAATGGGGCGGGGAATGGGATGTACTTTCTAAATTTTTTCGGTGGTACTCGGACTTTTAACGTACTGGTTTCTTCAGAGGTTGCGCCAAACACAATCTTAGCTGCTAGCGATGGGATACCAACTAGTTGGTTTTCCGGAACGCCTGCTGCAAACGATTCGCTTCTCCTAGGGGCAATTCCGGGTCGCCGAGGCACAGCGATCTCGCAGTATCCTCTTCGAAGTCTTCGACATTCTGCACCTCTACCTTAGCGGTGAGCCCGCATCGCAGCCAAGACGACGAAAGCACATCGGGCTGCTATGAGCGCCCTGCGCACGGCTCTCATCGCCGCCCGATGGCGAGAAGCGGAGCCTCGGCGGCTTGCAGCTCGTCCGTCTTGAGGCTGCCCTCTTGATGTTCGCCGCGCCTATTCCGGCCCTTCGCCAGATCTAGCACCCTTCCCTCGCCCAAATGGAGGGAGTCTCACTCTCGCTCGTCGACCTTTCGACACATCGATTGCGGTAGCCTAGCCGCGATAGTGTCCGGCGGCGCTGCCCCCTTCGCACGAGCAATCCTGCTCGTTCATTGAAGAGGTTCGACCGAGGATTCTGTGTGAAATCCATAGCGCGAAATGGTGAATCCGCTTGAAGCTTTTCTAGCCGGCTGCGGTTGCACGCTCATCGAAAGCCCGGCGGCGTGGAAGTGATAGGTTGTGCTCGACTCGACAGGAACAAACTGCGTCAGGCCAATCTTGCCAGAGCGCATTCGGGAGTCCGCGAACCAAAACCATCCCGCCTGGAAGATCACTAGAGCGGCAAGTACGATCGAGGCCACCAGGATGCCCCGTCGTCTGACAGTATCTAGCGGAAATTCCATTCCACAGGTAATGTCCTAAGGTAATTCCCCGTCTGCAAGAGCAATATGCGATTCTGAAGACTGATGGCGTTCATGTTTCGACTGCCTGAAATTTCGTGGATCACGTTACATGGGAATGAATGGACTGCTAAGGGCGGGGGGGGCGGGAGGGGCTCTCTACGGCCTCATGCCACAAAGCTGCAGCGATCACGGCTGCGCCTGCAATAATGATCAGAGTGAATATATAATTTCTTTTTTTCCCATAAGTAGACCCACCACCCTGAGGAGATGGTTCCGGGTCTGAGGCCAGAGTGATGTTATAGGCGTCGCCTTCTTTGATGGTGCGTTCCTCACCGTCACCTTCAAAAACCAATGATCCATGGTATGCCGCAACCAAAATTGTTTGAGGTCCTGTGACGGTCACCTCTCCGAAACCACGCTGGCCGTCAGCCGCTCGGACTCTACCGATCGGTGTCTCGACTTCGAACTGATCGGCTGCGGCACTAGAAAAACCTACGGTGCCACGGACCAGCTTGATATTCACTTTAGGCGCTTCTTCCAGCAGGGTTGCGGCGCTTGCTGAGGCCAAGTAAAGCTGTGTTGAGCCTACTTTCAAACGCAATGTACCACCGGGTTCCGTCTGCAGATTATCTCCCGTGTAAACGTCGGCTCCGATTGCAGCGTTGGCACCCCCGAGGTGGGCATTCTCGGCCGTCACCACCATGCCGAGCGGTTTTGCGCCGGCAGCCATTGCAGGCAGGTTCAGCAGAGCTGCTATGAGCATTGCTACGAGACAACCACGTCCGAACGACGCCAAAGCTTCCTCCGACGTTACTCTCACGAATCTAGGCTCAGAATCGCCGGCCTGTCAATCGGGATTGCGCTTTGGAAGAGTCAATAATCCTTGCCGAAACCCTGCGCTTATCCCGAAGTGGTAGATGGCACAGGATTTAGGCGGCGCCCCATATGCGGCCAGCTGATTCGACGCGTTGAGTTATATTTCTGAAATTGACCTTGGGGGTCTCGCAGTTAAAGTCTATTCCGCTTTCGATTGTAGCAAGATGGGCGTATCGGGTCCGCCGCGCTCCAAAGTGAGAACATTTCACCCAGCCCGCAGTAACTCCAAGCTTCGCTACCACCCAAATCATGTCCGCTGCCGTCGAACCGTAACACCGGATGAGTCGCCGACGCCGGTATGCTCGGTTTACCGAGCGGATAGACAACAGTTTTTTCGCTTAGAAAAATATTCACTATGCTTTCCTTCCTTGCGCGTACGGAATTTAACATCGCGAGAACTCGAGATTCTAAAGTTGCTGGCTGAAGGTAAGACCAGTACAGCCATAGCTTCAGACCTCCAGGTCAGCCCCAAGACAGTGCAGGCCCACCGCAGAAACCTCATGCGCAAATTGGGTATTCATAAGCTGGCCGCTTTAGTGCGATATGCACTCCGCCACCGAATCTCGGTCCCCTGATGAATCCGATTTCTGCCGAGTTCGATTTCCCTCGCGCTGCTTTCCAAGCGATGAACCGAGGGAAACGGTCTACATACAACCTACTTGTTGCGAGGGTCTGTGGCGTTGATAACGTTGAATGTAGACTCGGACCTTTAGATGTCGTAGTCTCTTGGCATTTCTGAATAGGCCCGCAAGGACCGATTCAATGGAAAGCGGAAATTGAGATTGCGACTGCAGATGTGTTCTAAGGAATTTTTTGGCAGTGTTTCTTCCAACAGTGGCCAGTGCTACTCGCGCACCCTCAGGAGCGGCAACAATACGCTTACGATCGTTTTTGCTTCTTTCATTCTCGGTTGCTTTTTAAGCGCGGCACACGTTCAGGGGCAATCGGCGCCTTCGACTGCATCATGGTCCCAGTCGGAAATGGCGCGAATGACTCCCGACAAGCTAGCCAGATATGTTTTCGACAATCACGGCTGTAAGACATGCCACACGCTTGAATCTAACGGAAAGTTTGGCTTTACAGACCGCGGCAAGACGGTCGGTAAAGGTTTCGAGGGATGTATTTCACTGCTGACCTCGATGAATGTGATTGCGCAGGTGAAGGACGAGAATCGGACCTCGGAAGAGAAGCAAAAAGCCACACGATTTAAGGAGTTTGGCTGTACCGAGTGTCATCAGATCGTGCCCGGGAAAATGGGACTGACTAAAGAAGGCGCCCAACTGAAGTCGCTTCACATGTCATGTCCGGATGTGCAAAAACTCTTGACGTCCAAATGATGAGCTGAAGCTTAGGGGCGGCGGCGTCATCAAAGACCAAGATGTTTTTGCATGGATGATGCGATGAGTAACCGCAACAATCGGCGGCCAATTCTCATTCCCATAGCTGGCGTGTTTTTGGCTTTGGCAGTGGCTTCACATCTCGCCTCACCCAGTCGGCCTTCGCGTTCAACTTCCGCTATATACGCAGAGACAAATCAGATAAAGGTCGTCGAAGAAGGCGACATGTGTTTGCCCAATACCGTTTTGGCTTCTTTGCAAGCTGCTATCCCCACTCGGCAGAGCGTCGTCGGTGGTGACGTGGTTCCCATTCGGTCTGTCGAAGACTCCTATTACAGCTTGCACAGCGTTTCTGTCGATCCCATGAACAACCGAGTGGTAATGACTGATGCCAATCGGGGCGGCATTCTATTTTATGACATTACCAGCGGGAACAAGGCATCCGCCGTTACCGATCCGCTGTGGCATATCCGAGGCCCGGCCACCGGAATGATGTTCGTTGCCGGTGTGGCGACTGACCCCCGTCGACGCGAAGTCTTCACAGTTGATAACGATATCGGCGATCGCATGATGGTTTTTCCTTACGACGTCGACGGCAACGTAAAACCAAAACGTGTGTTGTCGGTTCCGCATGGAGCATGGGGCCTTGCACTGAATTTGCAGCGCGACGAGATTGCCATCTCGATTGAGCACCCAAATATCGTGGCGGTATTCAAGCGCGATGCGATGGGTCTAGAAGCTCCCAAACGTGTGATCCATGGTCCCCATGCTGGGCTCGAAGACCCGCATGGCATCGTTTTTGACGCTGCTGCGGACGAGATTCTTGTGGCCAATCACGGCAATTGGGCTCCTCTGGACCGCGAGGAGGCTGGCGAGGGCGACGAGACAATCCCGGGACGGTTCGATCCTCCTTCGATCACTAGCTATCCAGGCGAAGCAGTAGGTGACGCAAAGCCCACCCGTACCATTCAAGGATCTCAAACTCACCTAAACTGGCCGATGGGAATGAGTCTTGACGCCCTTCACGATGAGATCGTGGTGGCGAACTATGGCGACAACTCGGTCTTGGTCTTTCACCGGGCAGACAATGGGAATGTAGCTCCTGTCCGTGTGATTCGTGGGGAACAAACAGGGATTCTCGGTCCAATGGGCGTTGCGATCGATACTCAAAATGACGAGCTCTGGGTGACCAATTATCGCGATCACAGCGCTGTGGTCTTTTCACGTACGGCCACTGGAAACATTGCGCCCAAGAGGATCGTCCGCAATGCTCCTCCCGGCACGCCAGCAGTGGGGTTTGGCAATCCAGGCGCCATCGCCTACGATTCGAAACGTAAAGAAATTCTCGTTCCCAATTGAGTCAGCGTGCCCAGGATACTGGCGTTTGCCAGGTTGGCAAACGGCAACATAGGACCGGTTAGGTCAATCGAAGGTCAAGGCACCAAGCTGAGCCGCACCATGCACGGCATTGTCTATGATGACGTGCACGACGAAATCATTGTCCCAGTGCATCTTGCCGGAGCGGTCCTCGTGTTCCGTGGCGATGCTAAAGGGGAAGAGGCCCCTATCCGTATAATTCAGGGGCCGCACACGCACATCCTTCGGCCCGAAACGGTGGCATTGGACAAAGTCCATAACGAAATCTTTGTCGGGGAAGATGGCGGCAAAGATGTTTTGGTGTTTCCGAGAAATGCAGCCGGAGACGTCGCCCCGCTGCGCACAATTCGCGGACCGAAAACCCAGCTAGACGAGATTCGCAGCCTCGACATTGACCCAATCCGCAACTTGTTGGTCGTTTCCAGTCGCGGCACAAAATTTCCAACGGGCATCTTTATCTTTAATCGTACCGACGATGGAGACGTAGCGCCTCGGGCAATGATTGTCGGACCCAAAACTGGTATCTCGAGAATTCGTCAAGTTGCCGTGGATCCTCAACAGGGAAAGATTTTCGCTGCTGTGAAAAATAATCGCGACTCTTATCAAGTGGATTCCCCCGAACCCTCTCCTTGGAATCCCGACCAGCCGGGCTTTATCGGTGTTTGGAATATTACGGACAACGGAGATGTCCCGCCACGAGGATACATAAAGGGCCCTGCGACCGGGCTCATTTGGCCTGCGGGAGTCGCTCTGAATTTCAGCGATCGTGAAATCTATACCATTGATAGCGTTCGCAATGGAATGTTCACTTATTTCATGCCTGAGTTGCTTGGGAGACCAGCGCACTGACGCAACCTCGCCACCCGCGCCGAAATCACTTGACACAACAATCATAAGCTGGTGAAGATACCCTCAATTCGTTGGGCCGGGCGGGGGCCCAGAGCCCGGTAAAGAAACTTTCCTGGAATGAAATCAGATTCGGAGGAGCGGTTATGCGCAAAGCCTATTGGGCTTGGCCGGCTTTGGAATCTCTGCCGATTTCCTTTGGGTTGGCGTTTTTCCTTTGCGTGGGACAAGGTTCACTGTCGGCACAGCAGCCAACGGCCTCGATTCGAGGGACAATTCTGGACGCTAGCGGTGCGGCAATCCCCGGCGCGACTGCAATTGTGAGAAGCGCAGAAACGGGACAGACGCGGACACTCACTACCGACAATAGCGGCAACTACTCTGCACTCTCGCTCCCCGTTGGAGAATACGAGGTCCGCGTTGAAAAGTCAGGATTCAAATCGGTTGTTAGAACCGGGATCAATCTTGTGGTCGGCCAGGAAGCTGTGGTGAACGTGCAGCTTGAGATCGGCGCCATTCAACAGGCAGTGACGGTCACCGGCGAAGCACCACTAGTGAATACCATGCCATCCTCCACCGCAGGTCTGGTCAGCGAGGAGCAAGTGAAAGACCTGCCGCTTAACGGCCGCAGTTGGGACACCCTAATCACGCTGAACCCAAGCACGGCAAATATTACTTCGTACCGATCGAGCACGAGCACGGGTGCAGGGCTTGGGTACAACTTCTCGGTTTCCGGCAATCGCGAGGATTTCAATCTGTTCTTGATGAATGGGATCGAGTACACCGGCGTGTCCACAGCCGATGTGATGCCCGGCGGAGTGAGCGGTCAGTTGCTCGGGGTCGACGCGGTGCGAGAATTCAATGTGCTGGAAAATTCATACAGTGCCCAATATGGAAAGCGTCCTGGCGGGCAAGTGAGCGTCGTGACCATGTCCGGGTCAAATCAATTCCACGGCGACGTATTCGAGTTCCTTCGCAACGACGTCTTTGATGCGCGCAACTTCTTTGCCCAGGGTGTGAATCCGCCCTTCAAGCGAAATCAGTTCGGCGCAGCGGCTGGAGCGCCTATTCGCAGGGACAAGACATTTATATTCGCTAACTATGAGGGATTTCGGCAGAGGTTCGCGGAATCCAATGTGGCTTTCGTGCCGGACAACAATGCCCGCCAAGGTATCTATCCGGCGGGCCCCGGCGGAAAGCTAGAAAATATCGTTACTGCAGGCCTCGTAACCCAAGCTCACTTTAACCAGATACTTCCGTATTTCGCTCTTTGGCCTGTGCCCAACGGGCCGGAACTGGGACAGGGTATTGCTGAGGCCTTCAGCAACCCAGTGCAGTCGATTCGCGAGGATTTCGGCAACGCCCGAGTGGATCATAATCTTTCTTCGAAGGACACGCTGTCAGGCGTATACACGATTGACGACGGCGATAACTTTACGCCGGGCGTGAATCCTCTGACGCAAACCACCAGCATTCTTCGCGACCACGTCCTTAGCTTGCAGGAGACGCATATTTTCTCGCCGTCATTTTTGAATATCGCACGGTTTGGGTTTTCGCGGGCCAAATGGTTCTTGGATGCGGCGCCGCTTGAGTTTCCTCCTAACACCTCCTTTGTGCCGGGCCAGCCGGTTGGAGAAATTTCCATCGGTGCCTCCGGGTTGGGAACGGTTGGAAGCGTCACGATAGCCGGTAGTAATGGGTCACAGCAATTCGAACGAATGGCGAGAAATCTCTTTACCTATAGTGATGACGTTCAAATCACAAAGGGCAGGAATTCCATCAGCTTGGGCGTATGGTTTCAACGCGTGCAATCGAACGATAACGCTGCCAACCAGCGGTATGGTGTAGCCAGTTTTGGCGGATTGTTGCAGTTTATGGAAGGACAGGCGAGCCAGATTGTCGCAGTGCTGAATCCCGCCGAGATTCCCTGGCGGCAATTGGCGGGAGCGTGGTACGCGGAAGATGTGATTCGGGCTCGCTCGAATCTTACACTCAGTGTTGGACTGAGACATGAATTTAACGATGGGTGGAATTCGCCGGCTGGCATGGCTTCAAACTATGTCTTCGGTACGACGGGCTGTTCCTCGGGAGCCACAGAATGTCTCCAGACCCTACCGGTAGTGGGTACCTCACCCTATACCCAGAACAATGGAATACTGCTGTTCGGCCCACGCGTTGGTGTGGCCTGGTCACCCTTTTCTAAGACCGCGATCCATGCGTCGTTCGGAACTTACTACGACCAGCTTGACTATATGGGGTCATGCTGCGATGGCAGTCCGATTGGCTCGAACTTGAATATAAACCCATCGATAGGCTCAAAGACCGCTCCCGCGCTGTTTCCCGTTCAAGTTACTCCCAATCTTCCCGGCGCGAAGGCATCTCCTGCAGGCGTGCAGACCAATTTAAAGACACCCACAGTCGAGGAATGGACGCTCAGGATTGAACAGGGCATCACAGCAAACACGCTATTCAGCATCGCTTACGTAGGCGAGCACGGCTTCCACCTCCCTGATACTGTTGACGTCAATACAGTGCCGTCCAAACCCAATGCGAACGGCACGATCGGCGCTCCATTTCCATCTACCATCGTCCGAGCCAATAACGCCATCTCTAACACGCGCTATACCCTCTCAAATGCGACTAGCAGTTATAGCGCTCTCCAAGTAAGTTTGACCCGGCGTCTCAGCAAGGGCTTGCAGTTTCGCGGGAACTACACGTTCTCGAAGAGCCTGGACATTCATTCTTCCTCCTTCCTGGCCAATGAAGGAATCGCCGGCGCCACGACGATCATGATTCCCCAAAATCCGAGGGCAGACTGGGGACCTTCCAATTTCAATCCGCACCAGCAGTGGAGCGGGAATTTCGGCTATCAGCTACCGTTTGGCCGTGGACAGCTATTGGGCGGCAGCGCCAGTGGTTTAGAAGACAAGCTGATCAGTGGCTGGAGTATGAACGGCATCGTATCCATGCAAACGGGATTTCCGTTCACTCCCCTGGTTGGGTCAAATCAATCCAATGACGGCGATTCCCGGAATCCGGACCGCGTCTCCATCGATCCCGCGTTTACAGGACCTCGAGTTACCGGGAACTTCAATCAGTGGTTCAATCCGAGCGCTTTTATGTTGCCTCCAGCAGGCACCTACGGCAACGCGGGCAGGAACATCCTGATCGGACCCGGGCTTGCCGACTTTGACATGTCGTTGTTTAAGACAACGGCTATAACAGAACGGTTCAAGGCGGAGTTTCGCGCTGAATTCTTTAATCTATTCAATCGGACCAATCTAGGAATGCCGATCGTGGCAACTTTTTCTTCTGGAAAAGCCTCGCCCACCGCGGGAGAGATCAACTACACGGCCACTTCGCAGCGCGAGATTCAATTTGGGCTGAAGTTGTTTTGGTAGGCGGCGGCCCTTCGCGAGGAACAACCGCTTATTTGATGGGCGCGCCTGAGTCTTTGTCGATCTGTGCAAAAAATTGGGGAAGCGAAAACATCAGTACATCGTTTTTCGCGCTATCGGAGACGTAAATTTCGCCCTCCTTCGGATTCAGCACGAGGCCCGTGGGGTGAGTTAAGCCGCTGAACGGACCGCCGATCTTCAGTTCAGGACTTATATCGCCATTGGCGGTAATGTCCCACACGCCTATAAACCCCAGGTTGGGATTGAGCCAGGGATCGTACGGTACACGCTTCGCATCGGATCGCAACTTCACGCCTTCTTCATACAGATTCTGGTGCAGATGATTCGAGGCCGCCAGAAAGATTTTGCCTTTATAAAATTGCATTTCCCAAGGCTCGTCCGATATGCCGCTTTCGGGACCGGCTATGCGCGCTCGGGGGGGAACGTTTCCATCATCGGTGCGGTTAAAAATAAGAACATCTTTCGAGTTTGCCACCGCCATTAGGTTCTTTTGCGGGTCAACCGCTATTCCCACTAAATGGCCGAGTTGCGTCTTAGATCCCATGATCATACGCAGAGGAGGCACATTGCCATTGGCGTCGCGACGGAATACATTGACCCGCCGGCCATTCAAACTGGCAACAAGGATTTCATTGTGCTCGAGATCGAGGCTCACGGAGTGGGGTGTTACGAGGCCGGTGCAGGGACCCTGAATGACGCGAATGGGTGCTTCGTCTCCATTTGCGCCTCCGCGAAACACCAGAATCGCATCCGCCAGCGCGTTAGGAACGAAAATCTCATCATGCGTCGCATCGTAAACCAATCCGTGAATCGTGCGGCCCAGCTTGGAACCCTGGCCGGAGATGACTCTTACTGGCCCAACATTTCCATTTGCCAGCCTGGCAAACGCCGCCACACGCGGTTGGGTGACTCAATTCGGCACTAGAAGTTGCTCGCGCTTGCTGTCGTAGGCGAGGCCCTCCGGATTGCCGAATCCGGGCGTAGGTGTTCCGACCGGGGCGCTCCGGATGACTCGCTTCGGGCGTACATTGCCGCTCGCGCCGGCGTCGAATGCTAGCGCGGTGTGGTCACCCCAATTCGCCACCCAAATTTCTCTGTTCTTCTGGTCCACAGCCAATCCGATGGGCCGGTTGATTCCGGTGTGATCGCCGCGAATGATTCTGACCGGGGTCACATCCCCGGCAGCTTTGCGATCGAAAAAAAGGACCGAATCGTCTCCGTTATTGGCGACAACAAACGCGTCGTGAGCCGGGTCATAGCCAAGCCCCATGGGCCAATCCAGCTTGGTTCGGGAACCTTGAATCGTCCGCAGCGGCGACGCATCGCCGGAGGCACCCGCAGAAAACACAGTTATCGATGGGGGTTGGAACTGGCCGTCCTCGGCCGTCGCGTCCTCGCCGCTGGCAGGAGCACACCCGCCGCCGGTGTTCTTCACAAGTCCGCGAAAATTACCATGGTTCGCGACCGCAATCTCGGCGAAGTCGTCATCCCACGCGATCCCGTGCGGATCCGCCAAGCCGGTGTGCGGCCCGCGAACTACCCGAAGAGGCGCCTCGACACCTTTCGCCTCACGGGAGTAAAAGACGATTGCGCTGGAAACCTCCACTGATACGGCCATCTGTCCGGAGGCAGGGCTAAACGCCAATCCCCAGGATTGATGCGGAACCGAGATCACTCGTGTTGGTTCGGCGTTCCCGGCCATGTCGTAGGACATAACGACGATGGTGTCTTCTATATCGTTATTAACCGCATAGATCTCGCGGCGGGACGCGTCGAGAAATATACCGGAGATCATCCCAAGGTATGTTTTCGGCCCGATGATTTGACGGATTGGGATTGTTGCAGCAGTTCCGCTATTACCCTGCTTGCCATCATACAGCAACAAACTCTTGCGATTCGGATCGGTCACGCCCACAATCCCGTTCTCCTGGTCAACTGCAATTCCGTTAAATTCCGGATAGGGGTCGGCAATGGTTCGGACGGGGGGAATGTCAGCGGGAGCGGGCCTAACGTCCGTCTCCTGAGCGGCGGGAGGCCTCAGAACGACGCTTGCGAGCATTACTGGAACTATTATGAGAACAGCAAACCACCCCTTTATCATAGTCTTGTTCGTGCTGCTGCTTTCTTTGTAGCGAAAATTATTCCGAAAATAAGTCTCCGACCGACCTCACGCTGCGAGCATTATCTACGTTTCAGGCCGAGCCACAAAACTCGGAGTACCAGTAGCATAACTGCCGCACAGAGAAGGAACACGCCAGCGAAGAAATATTCGGCCATATTAACTTGATTGAAGTGTGAAGCGTCCGCCATTTTCCGCTAAGAGCCGGCCTGGTGCAATAGCTCTATCCAATCCTCGCGCCTAGGTACACCGAGTTGTAGCTGCGCTGGCCTTCATTAGGCAATCACAAAAAGTATGGTCAGTGCAAAAAAACCTGCTTCGCTTCCAGGCCGCCGAAAGCGCATACCCGACCCTGTGCTAAATAATTCGAAAAGGGGCTGCTCAGCAAACCAAGCAAGGCGCACAACCTTGTCGTCCCAACTCTCACCTGCAGCGATACTCCCAACATGGCCCAAAACCCTCCGGGGCAGATACCGGACGCTGGTTCCCGCTTCGCCGACCGCCGTACGGTGCCCCGCTTCGCATTCGATGCTCCGGCCGAATTGGTCGAACCCATTGCGAGGGCGCATATCTTCGGTCGCGTCACGGAAATAAGCCAAAAAGGATGCTTCGCCGAAGTGCCTGATCCCTTTGCTGCCAGCCCAGTGGTCCGTCTAAAGATCACCAACGGCGCAGAGATATTCACGACTTGGGCGCGTGAACTGTATCACCGATCAGGCTCCGGAGTTGGACTCCGTTTCATTGACACCGCGCCCGATCAGACGAAAATCGTGATGGCTTGGGTCAACGGACTCGAAAAGATAGAAGGTTAGATCCTGGTCAGGGACAGACGACCAAATTCTGGCCTTCCTCTGTGCCGGGGGTCGTTTTAGGGCGCCTCGCATAACAAGCCGAGTGGAAACGCGCAGAAGGGCTCGATCAGCCAACGCTCTTGAGCTTGACAGCGCCCCCCAAGCGGACGGCCGCCTTTCAACCAACTAGTGCCATTACGCATAATGGAATTTGGATACGAGCAGAACCTCATCGCACCTAGCTCCGATTTGGCCCGGTGGTTCGCCAAGAAAACTGCGCCAACCGGCATGATGAATCCATCGCTCGTTAACTCGTTAAAAGGGAAGGTTGTCGAGGGTCTGTCCATGGGAAGCACCTACAAAGTCAAGTGCGCACTCAGGTTTTGCGTTTGCTCAAGATACGGGATGCAGCTTGCCGAGCGCTTTCCGGTTCCCGGTTGGTTGACCACGCCATCAGCTCATCGGCGAACAATGCGGGTGTAAGAGCGCAAGCTACGAAAAAGCTTTGCGCGTCCGCCGAACGCGACTGTAGAAAGACCTGGAGGTTAACACCCGCCTTAATCAGGGTCGGATATGCCTCGGGTGCGGCATCCAAGAGATCATCGACGGTATCCGATAGGGCCCGAGCATCCGACCCGCCATCGAGCCGATTTACGGCGACCCTCAGGGCTTTGAGTTCCTGAACGATTTTGTTCTTGTTTCGAGCCCACCAAAAAAGAGGTGCTTTTCCTTTTCCGGCATTCAACCTCGTTCGCCGAGCATATTGCTTTCCGAGCTGCTCATGGAGGCCCGCGCCCATATCTTCACCGAGGTCCCATTCGTTAATCCGCTTCTGGACCTCCGCCAGTACCTCGATACGGGTTCCGTGCTCTTCTGCCAGCCGAAGAATAATGATATCGATTGCCGCCAGAACCCGCGCCCGCTGTTCCTCGGGTAATTCTGTGCCGCACTGCTGATATTTGTCGAAATCGGCACGAGATAGCTCGAACCTGAGCTCCTCGTTGAAACACTCGCGCATTTCAGTTGTTAGAAGTTCCCGTTCCGCCCCCTTCTCGGGTATCCGAGCGAGTTCACTGGCATCGCAAATTGAATATACGGTTAAGTGCGTCACTTTCGGATTTTTCACAAGGACGTCGTCGAGAACCGTTCGAATATCGCTTCCACCGGAACTAGCAATTTTCCGATTGGCGCTCTCGTCGTAGATCTCCAACTTCCTCTTTGTTGCCATTAAAATACACCCCACTGAAAATCGCCGTTCGTGGCAACGGCTGTGTATTTTTGCATTATATCTCCGGTGGGCTTAGCAAGTGAAACGTCCGCTTTTGCTGCCGGCACGTTGTTGCGCCTGGATGTCTTCTGAGCACTCTCTAGCGATCGGGCGAGCGATTCCTTTGAAACGCCGCAAGCGGGTCGATCCGCAGCATCTCAGGCAGGTGGCCGAGCGCTGAAGGAGTTGGCCGTGCAGATGATTCCTATTCACCCCAGGCACTCGGGGTGCAACTTCGGCATCTGGCAGCGGCGCCTTCCGCAAAAACTGCCTGTGCGCGCATCGCCAAGAGGGAAGAGACCAACCAGTTCTTGCGCGAGGAATACAACCGAGCTCCCGCGTGCCCCCGGCTTAGCCGGGCCTTGGGGTCCTGCCCTGCTGGAGGCTGGATCTGGACTCCCTCGCGGTGACCGCTGCTGCTGGCAAATCGAACCCCTAGGCTGGCGGGGGTGGCCGGTTGCCGCGTGATTTCCATGAACATCCCGATGACGCCGCTCACCCCCAGCTACGGGCCACAAATCGCGTGGCACGTCGCAAATGAGACCCGTGTGCCCCCTTACGGCGGATCATTTGTAGATGAAATTGTCATTCCGTCTACAGACTCCCGCCTACCCGTTGAGTAACATCACGATTGGCGGCAGTTGATCTACGGCCCGCAATAGGTATGTCTGGAAGGTGGGATCCGACGATCGCCCGCGCTGATGTATGGCTGTAGCTCTATCGGGGAGACCAATGGGCCGGGGGAAGGCGGGAAGGGAGATGAATCACATTTTCACAAAACCGAGTGAACTGCCAACGATTTCAACAATTGGCGAAGAACTTGCCGACGGTAGCGTCATCGAGTTGGTCAAGAACGACCACACAATTCAACCTAACCTTTTGATTTGGAATGGGATCGACTCACTTCTTGCTGAGCGCCTCGAGCATCGCGGAACGGTTTATGTTCCGCGCGAGATTGATCCGACCGTTGTGCGTGGATTGCATTTGCCATCCAGCGCTTCCGAGTATGGGACAACCGCAAAACTATTCTCCGAATTGGAGGAGCTAATTTCGCGCGGGACAAGCCTCCCGAAAGCTACCGTGCAGCGCCTGGTCTTCTTTGTCATTGCGACTTGGTTCGCGGACCATCTGCCGCAGGCTCCTTTCCTGTGGATCGTTGCCCCGCCGACCGCCTCAACAGAATCGATTCGTCGGCTATTGCCACTTGTTTGCCGCCGCGTCTTATGGATGTCTGGGCTGAGTCTGACGATCCTGCGCTCGCTTCCAATGGAGCTGCGGCCCACGATTGGCGTCGAGGCGACGGTGGTAACGCAGTCGCTACTGAAAGCGCTCTGCGCATCGAATCGAAGGGGCGCCTATATTTCTTCTGGGATTAAAATCCTTGACGTTTCGTGCGCAAAAATCGTGATCGCAAGCCAACCGCTACGCGATCCAGCTGCGGCCGGTTTTCCACTGGAGGTCACGCTGACTCCTTCGCGTACCTTCGGCCCCTCAATGAGCACCGCGGAAGCCGAGCGCGTGGCCCACGAATTTCAGGGGAAGCTACTCATGTACAGATTGCGGAGTCTGGGAAAGCTGGTCCCCCCGGCACTGGACCTGAGCGAATTCACAGCCCCAACGCAGGAGCTTGCCACCACTCTCGCCACCTGCATCGTTGGGGGTGATAAGCTGCGATCCCAAATTGTTTCACTTCTTAAGGAGCGTGATCAGGAGATCCAAGTCGACCGGACTTCGATTCTTGAATCGATTGTGATTGAGGGCTTACTCGCAGCCTGTCATCGCCTGAAAAGGCGCAATGTGTCGGTCGTTGAACTCACTCAGAACGTGAACACTATTTTGCGCGCCAGAGGCGGGTCGCTGGAGGTTTCACCCGAACACGTTGGATGGCGGTTGAGAGCGCTCGGTCTGCACACGACCTTCCTCACCGGTGGCAGAAAGGGTATTGCCCTGGTCGATGCAACGTGCTCCCGAGTGCATACACTGGCCAGTGCTTACGGGGTTCGAACGATCCGAACTGGGGGAGTTCCAAGCGAGAATTGTAAGTTTTGTCGAGCGGCATAAAGTGTCACGAAGTTGAGGAGTTGAGGTATTGAGGAATTTAGGAGAATGAATGAAAAAATCTAGCTTTTCTGCATCGCTGGAATGCGCTCGGCGCCTAGTCGAGGCAGGCTGTCCACTGGATTATCTGGAGGACCTTCCGCATCGGTCTCTTAGGCGTATCTACGTCGAATCGCTTGAGGGTTATGCCACAAGCCGGTTAATCGACCTCGGTGATGGCAGTGTGCGTTACATCCTCGCCTTCCGCTTAGGTACGGATCTGGCAGGCGGAGCGACGGTCACCGACTGGAGCATCAGTGTTCCGTGGGACCATCATGTAACGTGGGATATGGACCCTCGCGAAATTGTGCCCAAGGCGGATTGGCCGTCCTACAGCGACCTTTTCGATTCCCGGTTGCTCTCGATATTGAACGGCCGCGGCCGTGTGTACGCGGGACGTCCCGTCGCGGGCTTGGTGTGCGGGCAGGCCTATTTTCAATGTGTCCCGGAGCCGGTCATCAACAGTCCGATTCGTCTTGCCGAAGTTAAGCTTAGTAGCGGGGCCGGATGCACGATAACCTCCCGCATCGAATTGCGCCTTGAACGACGGCTTATGCGCCGTCCGACACAGGCTACGCGTCAAGGCCGACTCTTCGAGAACCCCGATCCCGTCTGTGAGACGGTCCCTGGGAAGCAGTGCGTATCTTCCGCAGTCGACTCGGAGCAACCACCTGCGCTCACCGAAGATAAATTAAGGAGTGAGGTCATCGAGGAGAGGACCCCGAGCAGTTGAGGGCAGCTCAGCGAATTC
>Ga0126381_100002659_pt1 | contig 19364 bp, 21 predicted proteins | sample PanSoiMetPlot_28_FD_96465 | JGI IMG/M metagenome (GOLD analysis project Ga0126381, IMG submission 96465) | Tropical forest soil microbial communities from Panama - MetaG Plot_28 | ecosystem: Environmental > Terrestrial > Soil > Tropical forest > Bulk soil | place: Panama | collected 2016-02-17
CGACAGACGTTTATAAGGAGGCATTGTCGCGCGCAAAGGAGCATCCGGCAGTACTCGAAGCTCTCGGTTCACCTATCCAAGACGGATTTCTCGTGTCTGGAAACACAAATATGAACGGCGCGTCTGGTGAATCCAACCTGGCGATTCCCATTTCCGGCCCCAAAGGAAAAGGGACAATTTACGTGTCGGCTAACAAGTCACTCGGACAATGGAAGTATTCCGGGCTCGTCGTCGAAGTCGGACAGACGCACGAACGCATCGACCTTCTTCAAAAGTCGGCGCCGTCGGCTTCGCCTTAATCAGTGAGGAAACAAGCCGCACGGAAAAGCTTTCCATTACGCAATTTTTCCCGGCGTTGCAGGAGGTGGAACACGTTGTCCACAAAGCATTGGAAAGACCCGCCTGGAATTTCCCAATCTAACGCTGCGGCCGAGAAACCTGACCTTCGGCATATGCCATCGTCCTGGTCACAAGACCATCCACCTTAGCGCCGTTTTACGTCTGACGCTGTCCGGCTACCTTGGAATATGTCGATTTCAGAGGAGCAAGTGAAGAACGCGTTGAAAAGCGTGAAGTATCCCGGCTTCACTCGCGACATCGTTTCGTTCGGATTGGTGAAATCGATCCAGATCGATAATGGCGACATTAAAGTGCAACTGGCACTCGCTACCAATGACCCAAATGTCCCTGCAACGATCAAAAATGATTCGGAACGCGTTTTAGGCACGATCGAAGGTGTGCGCAGCGCCAAAGTTTTGATCGATATCCACGCGCCCCCTGGAGGCACAGGGACCGGGGCAGTCGCCACACGGATTCCAGGCGTCAGACATGTCATCGCAGTGGCAAGCGGTAAAGGCGGCGTGGGCAAATCAACGGTCGCGGCAAATCTCGCGATCGCATTGGAGCAAACCGGCGCGCGCGTCGGTTTGTGTGATTGCGACATCTATGGGCCGAGCATTTCGCTGATGCTCGGGACGCGTGAGCGGCCAACGGCGACAGATGAGAATATGATCGTCCCGATCGAGCAATATGGGTTGCGATTGATGTCGATGGGATTCCTGCTGGACGATACTTCGCCGGCGATTTTACGTGGACCGATGGTGACGCGTTACACGCAGCAGTTTCTGCGACAGGTCGAATGGGGTGAATTGGATTACCTGGTGCTCGATCTTCCGCCAGGCACGGGCGACATCCAGTTGACGATTGTGCAGACCGTCGCTTTGTCGGGAGCGATCATTGTCACTACGCCGCAGGAAGTGGCGTTGATCGACGCGCGCAAAGCCGCAACCATGTTCGAAAAAGTCAACGTGCCGGTACTCGGCCTGGTCGAGAACATGAGTTATTTCGTTTCGCCGTCGGATAAGAAACGCTACGACATTTTTGGTTCGGGCGGCGGCGAACGGGAAGCCAAGCGGCTGCGTGTCCGATTGCTCGGGCAAATCCCGATCGACATCGCTACGCGCGAGGGTGGCGATCGCGGGATTCCAATTGTGAGCGAGGACCCGAAATCACCGGTAACCGCCGAATTTAACCGGATCACCAACGAGATTCGTAAAATACTGCCGTAGTGAGACATCCAGCGGCCTCACCGGAAACGGAATAAATCGGGCGATTCACTCGTCGAAGTACGGTGTTGGATTTGTGGTGATGACAAAGCCGTTCGGAGTTGACTAAGAAGAAATCTTATGAAAGAAGAATCGGACATGCCCCCTTCAGAAACAGATCAGTCGCATTTCGTCAAAGAGTCGGCGCTCTACAAGGAGTTCCTCGCGGAGCGCGCAGAGATTTTGAAACACAAGTGGATCGAGAGCGAAAAAGCCGGAAAAGACATCGGCTTTGAAAGAGCTCTGCTGGATTGGATTGTGAAACACCGCTCCAACTGGCGAGAGCGACGGCGAAAGGAGGCGCGCACAGAACGGGCCGCCTCCTAATTTTTTGTACCTTTAATGCGATCCCGCGAGGTCGCCAAGGAAACCATGAAGCCAAAACAGAACTCAGCAGCTAGCGTCCCCATCATGGACGCGGAAGCAATTCGCCGGGCGCTACGCCGAATTGCACACGAAATCATCGAGGGGAACCCGAAGCTCGAAAGCATTGTGCTCGCAGGGATTCCATCGCGCGGCGTGGAGATCGCACGCCGGATCGGGACTTTCATCAGCGAGATCGAGAAAGCGCAGGTCGAGACCGGTGTGATCGACGTGGCGATGCATCGCGATGACGTGGGCACGCGCAAAGAATTGCCGGTCGTGCGCGCGTCGAAGCTTCCGGTACCGCTGGAGGACCGGACAGTGATCATTGTTGATGACGTCCTTTATACCGGGCGCACCGTACGTGCGGCGATGGACGCGATTAATTCGTTCGGTCGTCCTGCGCGCATTCAGCTCGCTGTACTGATCGATCGCGGCCATCGCGAGCTGCCAATCCGTCCCGATTACGTCGGAAAAAATCTGCCGACCGCCACGCGCGAACAGATTCAGGTGCGGCTGCAAGAAAGCGACGACGAACCGGATGGCGTCTATTTGGAAAAGCAATGACTAGTCGCTGGACACGCAAAGATCTCCTCGGACTGCGCGAGTTGTCTGCCGATGAAATCAATTTTGTTCTCGAGACCACCGACGCGTTCAAGCAGGTCGGCACACGCGAGATCAAAAAGGTGCCTGCACTACGCGGCAAAACGCTGGTCAACTTTTTTGTCGAACCGAGCACGCGCACGCGCACCTCTTTCGAGCTGGCTGCGTTTCGTCTGAGCGCTGACGTCATCAATATCGCTGCAACAACTTCGAGCCTGACTAAAGGCGAAACACTCAAGGACACCGCGCGCAATCTCGAGGCGTTGCATGCCGATATTATCGTGCTGCGCCACAGCTCTGCGGGCGCCTCGCAGTTTCTGGCAAATCGACTGAAAGCCAGCGTAATCAACGCCGGTGACGGCGCCCACGAACATCCGACTCAGGCGCTTCTCGATCTCTACACTATCCGCGAGCGCAGAGGTAAAATCGCCGGTCTGCACGTCGCGATCATCGGCGACATTTTGTTTAGTCGCGTCGCACGCTCGAACATTTTCGGTCTACTCAAGCTCGGCGCGCGCGTCACACTGGTTGGGCCAAGCACACTCGTACCGCGCGAGTTTGAAAAGCTAGGCGTCGAGGTTTCGCACAAAATCGAGGACATCCTGCCGAACGCGGATGTGGTGAATCTTTTACGGATACAGCACGAGAGGCAGCGCAGAGAATATTTTCCGGGACTCGGGGAATACATCCGCCTGTTCGGCCTAACAAAGCAACGGGCAAAACTGTTGAAGCCCGAGTGCCTCATCATGCATCCCGGCCCGATCAACCGCGGGGTGGAAATCGACAGTGAAATCGCTGACGGCTTGCAAAGTGTCATTCTCGATCAAGTCACTAACGGTCTCGCGGTTCGCATGGCGGTTCTTTATTTGTGCGGAGGAATCGCCTCGTGAGAACGCTGGCACGCGCAACTCCGGGGAACACCACCATCATTCGCCACGGTCGTGTGGTCGATCCGGTGAATCACCGGGATGAAGTTGCTGATCTTTACATCGCCGACGGAAAAATCCTTGGCTCTAAATCCGAAATTCGAAGTCCGAAATCCGAGATTGAAGAAGTTGACGCCCGTGGGTTGATCGTCGCGCCTGGCTTCGTCGACTTGCATGTGCATCTGCGTGAGCCGGGATTCAGTCACAAGGAAACGATCGAGTCGGGTGCGCGAGCCGCCGCAGCGGGCGGATTCACGACCGTCGTTTGTATGCCCAATACCGCGCCTGTTCCGGACAATCCCGGCACGATCGCATGGATCAGAGATCGGGCTTCCAGCATCGCGTGCGTAAATGTTTTGCCGACCGGCGCAATTTCAAAAAATCTCGCGGGCGAAGAACTCGCACCAATTGGATCGCTAAAGCAAGCAGGCGTAGTCGCAATCACAGATGACGGCCACTGTATTCAAAATCACGAAGTCATGCGGCGCGCGGTTGAATATGCGCGCATGGTTGGTGTGCCCGTGCTCGATCACTGTCAGGATTACAATTTGGTCGGTAACGGAGTGGTGCATGAAGGTTATTGGAGCACGCTGCTTGGTCTACCCGGCTGGCCTGCGGCGGGCGAGGAAGCGATTGTGATGCGGAATATTTTGCTCGCGGAACTTTGCGATCATCACATTCATTGCCAGCATATCTCGACTGCAGGCAGCGTGCGGTTGCTTCGTGAAGCTCGGGCGCGCGGCGTGAAGATAAGCGGCGAAGTTTGTCCGCACCACATCGCGTTAACCGACGACGCGATTCAAAACTTCGACACGAACTATAAAGTGAATCCGCCGCTCCGGTCGCAGAACGACATTGACGCGCTGCTGCAAGGAATCGCCGACGGATCGCTATCGATTCTTTGTTCCGATCACGCGCCTCATGCCCATTTCGAAAAGGAAGTCGAATTCGATGCAGCACCGTTTGGCATGATTGGGTTGGAGACGGAGCTCGGGTTATTTCTCGATCTGCTTGTACATAAACATCACACGATCGACATCGCGCGATTGATCGAGATGTACACAGTCGAGCCGTCGCGTTTGTTGAAGATTGATGCCGGCACCCTGTCGATCGGAGCGACCGCTGATGTGACCCTTATCGATCCGGAGCTGGAGTGGACTGTGAAGGTTGATCAATTTCATTCAGCGTCGCGCAATTCGCCATTCGACGGCTGGAAGCTAAAAGGCCGCGCAGTACGGACGATTGTTAAAGGAAAAATGATCTGGAAACTGTAGGGCGTTTCTGTGAAACGCTGTCTCTGAATTGGCGTCTGACACAGACGCCCTACAAAATTTGCGAAAGCTTACCCCGCGGCGAAACCGCCGTGGATGTAGCTTTCCAGATGAGCAATCGCTGCTTGCTGGCAGGAGATCACATGTTTCACGAGATCGCCGATTGAGATCACGCCGACCACTTTGTCGTCGTCAACGACAGGCAAATGGCGAATGTGCTGATCTGTCATGAGGCGCAAACATGTTTCCACTCCCTCGCGCCGATTCGTTGTGAAAACATTCGTTGACATGATTTCCGCGACTTTGGTTTCACGGGAACGTTTCCCGCGGAGCATGATTTTGCGCGTGTAATCGCGCTCGGAAATGATTCCCACCAGGCGCTCGCCATCCATTACCAGCAAAGCGCCGACGTTTTCGGTGTCCATCAATTGGACCGCTTCGAATACGGTCGCATTCGGCGAAACTGAGTAAATGTCTCTTCTTTTCTGATTTAGAACTGCGCCGATCGTGCCGCTAACATCTATATCGCTCAATCAGGAAGACCACAGAACATAGGGCAATCCGGGCAAGAGAGCCAAACAATTCTCGAGTGGCTTCGGAACCGACAGTATACGCACGCATGATGGCTGTGTTACGCCGCGTATCTCCGCGGCGCGAGTTTGGGCGGCCGTTCCCGGTTCACAATCGCGCCCGCCACCGGGATGTACGAAAGTTCCTGACGATCCGCTGCGCAACGCAACATCAACCCGCCGCGACTCATGTCACCGCGGCCGACAAAGTCCGCCGGAAATCGCAGTTGCTCGCCAAAGTTGGCGAGCAACACCTCGACATATTTGCCAGTGGCGATGCTGCCGAGAAGAATCACTTCGCTTTGGGCCGGAAGTTTCGTCGCCAAATACTGGGCGTCCCGTTCGATTGGCATTCGGTAACGCGGATCGTTTTGGTGGATGTCGACCTCGGCAAATTCACGCAAATCATCGAGACGAATTCGCGTTCGCGCATCGATCAAGCCGCGCGTCGGCGTAATTACAAGCACACCTGACGTTCCACGCAATGGTCGCGCGAAGACATTTGCGTAGGCAATCTTCCCGCGAAAATAGAGACCGCTCAGAAAGGTGAAGACGTCAGCTATTGGCGCGCCGCTTTTGGTCCGCAATCTTCGCGCGAGTTCGAATTCTGCTTCGTCACGCAAAATCATCCGGGCTCGTTCACCGCCAGCGTAAGCAGGCGAGAGAAGGAAAACCCGATGGCGGAGGGTCTTTTTCATTCTGGCGATTTTCCGCGCGTGCCAGATGTAGGGCGAAACCCTACATTTCTCCCTTGCTTTTTAAGTCGTGAATGAAAAATAGTGGGCGGTGCGTTGGAACTGGTCATTGAAATCCCGCAATGGTAGCCATCGGAACGGTCACCACTCTAACGGACACAACGGTAACGGACACGATCTCAACGGCGCCGCAAGTGATGGACGTCCGGATTTCCTATGTGTAGGAGCGCAGAAAGCCGGAACCTCGTGGCTTTATCGGCAACTTGAGTCGCATCCTGATTTCTGGATGCCTCCGGTTAAGGAACTCCATTACCTGGACAATCTAAACAGGACGAAGCGGCATCGGCCACCGCGCTCAAAAGACGAACGCGACACTTGTTTTCTTGAGAGCATCAAAGACTTGAGCATGCGAAGCCACATCGACTTCGATAGTTACGGCCGCTTGTTCTGTCATAAAGGAGCGCTCCTCTCGGGTGACATCTCACCGGCCTACTCGACTCTTACCGATGAGATCATCGAAAGAGTCGTCGATCATTTTCCGCAATTGAAAGTCGTGTTTCTGGCTCGCGACCCGGTTGAAAGAGCATGGTCGCAGTTATCCATGGGCGTGCGACTTGGAATGATCAATAAATTCGATGCCACGGATCCGAAGGAAGTTGTTTGCAATTTGCTGAATCCGGGCGTGCTGGTCCGGTCGCATCCCAGTAAGATTGTGGCGCGTTGGAAACGTTATGTTCGCCCGGAAAACTTTAGGGTCTATTTCTTCGACGATCTGAAGGAAAATCCCGCTGAGCTTAGGCGGTCGATTCTGCGTTTTCTGGGTGGCGATCCCGAAAAGCCAAGTGGCGCATTAAAACCGCATGAGAACGGCGACGCCGGCCAGAAAAAGCTTCGGCTCACCGCAAAGGTGCGAGACCGTATGGCTCAATTTTTCGAACACGAACTCAAAAGTTGCGCCTTGGATCTTGGGGGACGCGCAAGAAGTTGGCCGGCCCGATACGGTTTTTCGTTGCTCTTACTTTTCTGGGACTTCTTGGACGACAGTATCGATCTCTTTTTCTGGTGCGATTGGATTTGCTGACGTCGACATGAGATGGAGTTGGCCATTCAATCGTCGCGCCAGCAATGGCCAACATAAGAACGGGAACGGCTCCGTCGCCAACGGTGCGGGACCCGATTTTTTGTGCGTCGGAGTCCATAAAGGTGGAACGACCTGGCTTTACCAACAACTCGATTTACATCCCGATTTCTGGATGCCTCCTTTGAAGGAGCTGCATTATTTTGATCAATTGAGCAGAGTCCATCGTTCATGTTCTCCGCGGTGTAAAGATGAGCGCGATGTTCGCTTCCTCGACAGCATAAACAGGCTCAGTGCCAAACCGCACCTCGACCTCGAGCGTTACGCGCACCTATTTGAACCGAAAGGATCGCTACTTTCCGGTGATATTTCGCCAAATTATTCGACGCTGAGTAATGACGTTATTCGGCGAATCATCGCACATTTCCCTAACTTAAAGGTGATTTTCCTGGCGCGTGATCCGGTCGAGCGAGTGTGGTCGCACTTGTCCATGGAAGTGCACTATCATCAGATCGAACCGTTTGACGTGACCGATATCGACGAAGTCGATCGGAATTTGCTCCGCCGCGGGATGCTATTGCGCTCCTACCCGAGCACAGTTGTGGCGCGATGGAAACGTTATGTTCATCCAGACCGATTTCGTATTTTCTTCTTTGATGACTTGCAAAGAAATCCGACCGAACTGCGACGTTCCATTCTCGATTTTCTGGGTGCCGATCCGGATAAGCCAAGCACTCGAGCGTCCACCGGCTACAACAGTTGGGCCAGCATGGAAAAGCTTCCGCTTACACATAAAGTTCGGTCGCATCTGGCTCAATTCTTCAAAAAAGAGCTAAGGACTTGTGCAGCGCGGCTCGGTGGTGCTGCCAGAAGTTGGCCGGCGCGATATGGTTTTTCGTTACTTTTACTTTTCTGGGACTTGTTAGACGACAGCATCGATCTCTTCTTCTGGTGTAATTGGATAGCGTAGGTAAGAACGGCGCGTTGCGCCGTTCGGACATCGCGGCGTGACGTCCGCACCACCTAAGCCCTCATACTTTTCACTCTCCGGTCAGTCGTGCTTCTGCCAGATCGAGGTCCCGCTGAATTCGCCGCAACGCATCATCATTAATCACTCGCTCGTTTCGCAGGCGTATAATCGTTTTGCGTTCCACCCGCAGCGCTTGATGCTGCAAACGCTGATACTGTGGTGTGGCGATTTCGCCCCGGCAATCGTCGGGATTTTCAGCACAGAGTTGCAATTGCTCGATGCGCTCGTCGTATTCGGCGTGCAATCGATTAGCAGCGTCAGGCGAAACCTTCCCTTTTTCGCCCGCTTCCTCGATCCATTTGAGCGCCGCCTTGTTCGCTTCCAACCGCGCAAGACGCTCCTCTTCATCCGTCTCCGCGTCACGTGGCACATGGAGTTTCCGGATCAACACCGGCAAGGTCAGGCCCTGCAATACCAGCGTCACCAGGATTACTGAAAAGGCGATAAACAAAATGTAATCATGGCCCGGAAACGGCCGTCCCTCAGGTAACGCGAGCGGCAATGCAAACGCGGCCGCCAGTGACACCACGCCACGCATCCCAGCCCAGCCGATGATCGCAACCTGCTGCCATGATCGAATTGGGTCGCGCACGTGTCGTTCACTCTTCAGCAGAGGAGACAGACGGGCCGCAAGTATCACCCACGCGAAACGGACTAAAATTACTGTCGCGCAGATGGCGATCGCGCTCATAAACGCGCCAGCGAGCGATTCGCGATTCCAGGCGTGCATGATTCTGGGAAGTTGCAGACCGATGACGATAAAAACGAACCCGTTGAGAAGAAACGTGATCGTTTCCCAAAACGCATAAGCTTGGAGGCGGGTCCGCGCGGTGATCATCAGCGGCGTTTGCCAGCCAAGAAAAATGCCAGCGGCAACTGCAGCCAAAACCCCCGAGGCATGCACTTGTTCAGCCGGCAGATAAGCAAGAAACGGCGTGAGAAGAGAAAATGTGATTTGTATTGGCGGATTATCCAAATGGCTCTGTACCCAGCGCATTGCCACGGCAACAATCAATCCGACGCCGATGCCGCCCGCGGCCGCCCACACAAATCGCGCCGCGGCATACGTCGGCGAGAACGTGCCCGTAACAAGAGCCGCAATCGCAAACTGCAATGCAACCAGCGCAGTGGCGTCGTTCACCAGACTCTCGCCCTCGAGAATAACCTCGATACGATGTGGAACACCAACCCGGCGAACAATCGCCGTTGTCGCGAGCGCGTCTGGCGGGGAGACAATTGCGCCAAGGGCAAAAGCAGCTGCCCATGGAAGCGCCGGCACAATGGAATGCGAAATCCAAGCGACTGCCAGCACCGTCGCCAGCACTAGTCCAATGGCCAGCATCATTATCGGCCGCAGATTTCGCCGGAAATCACGCCAGGATGTGAACAACGCCGCGGGATACAGAAGCGCGGGCAGAATGAAATAGAATACAACGTCAGGATTAAGTCTCACCTCCGGCAGGTGCGGCACGAAGCTCAAAACTAGGCCGCCAAGGACGAGCACGATTGGATACGGCACCGTAATCTGGTGGGCCAGCACGGCCAGAACACCCACCGCGGTCAATAAAAGTACAATAATCTCTGCTTGTTGCATGATTCTCTGGTTGCCGTAGCCGAGTGCCCCCGGCACGACGCGAACGATACGCCAGTCAACCGCGGGCAGCGACCGCGTCGACTGCTTTGGCTTTGGCCCGCGCGCGGTTTGCTTGAAGCTCCCCCAGATGTTTTTCCGACCAACGACAAAGCCCCTGTAACGGCTCAATCAACGTGCGTCCCAGCCTGGTCAGGGAATACTCCACTTTCGGCGGCACGACCGGATGCACTGTGCGTTGCACCAAGCCGTCGCGCTCGAGACTTCGCAGAGTCTGGGTGAGCATTTTCTGCGAAATCCCGCCAATCTCGCGCTGAAGGGCCGCGTAACGCATAGTCCCGCCGGCAAGAATCTGGATAGTGAGAGCGGTCCACTTATCAGCAATGCGGTCGAGCACCAGCCGAGAGGGACAGCGCGGATCCAGTACGGACGGAACTGACGAACCTTTTGGCATGACTCGTGTGTAGAACAACTTCGTTACAGGCGCAAGTCAGACGGTAACATTCCGAAAGATGTGTATGGTTCTGGGCTGTGTGTAGTTGACTGTTAGTTTCAAAGCCGGAAATTGCGTGATGAGCATCACAGCTCCTCTACAAAATAAAACTGGTCAGATCGACTTCCTTTTGAATGAGAGCAATTCCGGCGCTTTACAGCCACTTCGGGGCGAGACGCAACCGAACGACCTCGAGTTGCTCGACGCGTATTCGCGCACCGTCGTCAGCGCAGTCGCGCGCGTGGCGCCAGCCGTAGTCAATATAGATGTAAAACAGCGCGTCAGCGCACGAAGTGGAGAGCGCGAACTCAGCGGGAACGGCTCTGGGTTCGTGATCACGCCCGATGGATTTATTCTGACGAACAGCCACGTTGTTCACGATGCGAGCGCCATTACCGTTAACCTGCCGGACGGGCGCGAATACCCCGCGCATTTGACGGGCGACGACCCGGATACAGACATTGCCGTTGTTCGAATCGATGCGCCACAGCTGACACATGTGCGCCTCGCAGATTCCGAGAATTTACGGGTAGGTCAACTGGTGATCGCGATCGGAAACCCGCTCGGGTTTGAAGCCAGTGTGACCGCCGGAGTCATCAGCGCGCTTGGTCGTTCAATGCACGCGCAATCTGGTCGCCTGATCGACAACGTTGTTCAAACCGATGCCGCGTTGAATCCCGGTAACTCCGGCGGGCCATTGGTTAATTCAGCTGGTGAAGTCGTGGGCGTAAACACGGCGATGATCCGTCCGGCGCAGGGCATCTGTTTCGCCATCGCCAGCAATACAGCGAAATTTGTGGCCGGCTGGCTGATTAAAGACGGAAAAATCCGCCGCAGTTACATCGGTGTGGCCGGTCAGAACGTGTCGATTCATCGACGGATCGTCCGTTTTTACAGTCTGCCTTTTGATACGGCCGTGCTGATTGTTTCAATCGAAAAGAACAGCCCTGCCGAACGAGCAGGCTTGCGCGAGGGCGATCTGATCGTCGCGTTCAATCTCCAGCCTATCGGCACTGTGCATCATTTGCACAAAGTTTTGGTCGGCGAACAAATTAACGTGAGCGCCAGCCTCACAATCATTCGCCACACTCAGAAATTAGAGGTGCCGATTCTGCCGGCGGAATCACGGCCCGCAAAATAGCGGGAAAGTGCAGTCACCCGGTGCCTGCTTCCGCCCAGCGCACAACGGGAGAGTCGACTATACGGAAACGTGGCGACTCTGTAGAAATTCTTGAAAACATTGGACGGCCCACAGGGCCGTGGCTACAACTTCTGGTTCATCTCTCAGAGACGATGAGAATTCTCGTCATTGGCAGCGGCGGACGCGAACATGCGCTTACCTGGAAGCTGCGGCAATCGCCGCAGGCGGACCGGGTTTTTTGCGCTCCGGGAAATGCCGGGACGGCAGAAATTGCCGAAAACGTGGCGATCTCCGTAAGCGATTCGAAAGCTCTCGTTAGGTTCGCAAAAGAAAACCAGGTGGACCTGACGGTAATCGGCCCGGATGATCCTCTTGCTGCCGGAATTGTCGATCTTTTCACGAGCGAAAAATTGCGCGCGTTTGGTCCAGACAAATCGGCCGCGCGCATTGAGGCATCGAAAATTTTCGCAAAAGAATTGATGCGCACGCAGAAAATTCCTACCGCGCAAGCACGCACATTTTCCAATAGCCGCGACGCGCTTCGTTACTGCGAGGGCTTAAGATTTCCGATCGTGATCAAGGCAGACGGGCTTGCGCTGGGCAAGGGCGTTGTCATTGCCACCGATCCCGCCAACGCAAGATTGACGATCGAGGAGATGATGAACCAAGCCCGCTTCGGCGATGCTGGCAGGCGGATTATCATGGAGGAATTTTTGCACGGCACGGAATGCTCGCTGCACGCACTGGTGGACGGAAAAAATTACCTGCTGCTGGAATCGGCGCGCGATCACAAGCGAGCATTGGATGGCGATCAGGGGCCCAACACGGGCGGGATGGGCGCTTTTAGTCCCGCCAACAATTGGAACAGCAAATTGCAATCGCGCTTTGACGCCGAAATCATGAAGCCGCTGCTGCGTGGACTTGTTCAGGAAAGCGTGACCTTTCGTGGGCTTTTGTATCCCGGCTTAATCATTACCAGCGAGGGCCCGCGCGTGCTGGAGTTTAATTGCCGTTTCGGCGATCCGGAGACGCAGGCGCTTTTACCCAGAATGAAATCAGACCTGTTGCCCCTTTTGGAGGCGACGATTGACGGAAACATCGAGCGACGTGCGATTGAATGGGATACGCGTGCTGCGGTCACAGTCGTGCTGGCCTCTGGTGGGTACCCCGGCAAGTACGAAAGTGGGAAATCAATTTCAGGTCTCGATGAGGCAGCTAAACTCGACGATGTGCAGATTTTCCATGCCGGAACTAAACGTGACGGCAGCGAAGTAAAAACTGCGGGCGGTCGCGTTCTCGCCGTCACTGCGCTCGGATCAACTCTTGAATCAGCCCGGTCACGCGCATATGAGGCCGTCTCGCGGATTCGATTCGAGAATTGTCATTATCGGCGGGACATTGCTCTGCATGCTGTTGCGGCTAACGTGACCGAATTATTGTGATCTTTCGATTTTTCCTAACGATCTTTGTCATCCCGCTTCTTGGCTCGAATCTGGCCGCCCAATCGCCGGCGCCGATATCAGGGCAGCAAACCGGCTCGAAATCGGCTGCTCAGCCGACGCCTTCCCCATCGACTACGCCCACAGTGGAAGAGCTGGTTGACTCGTTAGGCCCAACCGATCTGCAGACCTTCATCACATTGCTCAAGGGTAATTTTACCGACCCGGAAGCGATCACTGACACTGAGCTGAATCGGGCAACGGTTGAAGGCTTGTTAGTGCGGCTGCCGCGCGGAATTACTCTGTTGGCATCTAAAGATAGCGCGCCCGCGGCAGCCCCAAGCGCGTTCTACAGCGAGCTCATTGGGGGACGCACGGGTTACGTGCGACTGGGAACATTGAACAACGCCAATCTTCAAGCGCTCGACAAGGCTCTGAGCGGTTTCGCTGCAAAAAAAGTGAATGATCTTATTGTGGATCTTCGTGCCAGTTCCGCGACGACTGATTTGTCGTTGGCCGCGGAATTCGCGAAGCGGTTTTCTCCGAAGGGCAAACCGATCTTTACCGTGCGCAAACCGACAGGGCGCCAGGACCGGGTATTTAGTTCCGATCGAGAGCCCGCATTTCACGGCCTGATAATGGTGCTCACTGACACCGACACAAGTGGCGCTGCCGAAGCGATTGCAGCGGCGTTGCGCTTGTATAACAAGGCACTGGTTATCGGCCAACCTACTGCTGGGCGTGCTGCCGAATACTCAGATCTGGCATTGCCCAGTGGCAAGGGTCTGCGGCTCGCCGTGGCTGAAATGGTTGCGCCCGACGGCCGGTCATTATTTCCCGAAGGCGTGAAACCAGACTTGCCGGTTGAAATGTCATTGTCAGAGAAGCGACAAATTTTTCAGTCGAGCAGCGAAAAAGGAATGGGACCTTTCATTTACGAGACCGGACGTCCGCATATGAGTGAAGCTGCGCTGTTAGCCGGGACAAATCCCGAGTTGGAAGCTGCCGAAGCGGCACAGCAACGCCGTGGTCATGCGCCTGAAAAACCGCCGCCTCACGATCCAGTTTTGCAACGGGCCCTGGATGTAGTGACGTCGCTGGAAGTTTATCAAAAGCACTGACGGCTGCTTATGAGGTCTGCCGTCGTGCGTAGCGCCCCTCTTAGCTTCAGTTCCCTAAGGCATTTGGTTTAGACAGTTGACGAAGTCCTTGGAATTTGCTCAGAATCAGCGATGTGACGCCGCTAGAGGAACTTATTGGCTATAAGTTTCGCAACTCACTTTTGTTGGCCGAGGCGCTCACACACCCGAGCCTGGGACACGAAGCACAGCGTTATCACTTTGATTATCAGCGTTTGGAATTTCTTGGCGATGCAGTGCTCCAACTGGTCATCACTGAATATTTGTTCAGCCATTTTCAAGTCGAAGCTGAAGGGCAATTGACCAAATTGCGTTCGAGGCTGGTTTCTCGCGACGCATTAAAGACACATGCTGCTGTCCTCGACCTGGGGCGTTACATTTTGATGGGGCGTGGAGAGGAAGCCAGCGGCGGACGGGAGCGAACGTCGACGTTGGCGGACGCATTCGAAGCGCTCATCGGCGCGCTTTACCTGGATGGCGGTCTCGAGATTGCCAAAAATTTCATTCTGACACAGACTCGCGCCGATCTGGCGAAACTGGCGGAGGAGCCGGTGGATTTCAATCCGAAGGGCGATCTTCAGGAGCTGTTACAAAGCATCTCGCCTCACAGTCCGGTTTACGAACTGGTTTCACAGAGTGGACCTGAGCATGAAAAAACTTTCGTCTCCCAAGTTATTTGGGAAGAAACTGTTCTTGGTCAGGGCACCGGAAGAAGCAAGAAGCAAGCGGAAACAGCCGCAGCAATGGAAGCTTTGCAACTTAGACGCTGGGAGAAAAAGCCGAGGTCGGGAACGTAAGATCCGACGGGAATACCGACCGCTGAGCCGTCCGTTCACATGGTCCCGGCGCGAACGACGTGGGTCCGACCGATTCAGGACGAATGCCTGAGTGCGTCAAGGATCTCCCGGGATTTCGAGGTCCAGCGGAAATGTCGCCTGATCGATTCAGTGACAAACTCTTTCGCGCGCTTGATTGCCTGTACTAACGATAAGCCGGACGCGAGGCCAGCGGTGATTGCCGCCGAACAAGTGCAGCCAGTGCCATGTGTTTCAACGCCACGAACGAAGGGCGCCGAAAATCGTGTCAATTCGCCTTGGTGAAAAAGCAAATCGATCGCATTGTCGCCACGAAGATGGCCGCCTTTCAACAGGATCGAGGCGCGATATTCCGTCGCCAGAGCTTTTGCGGCATTCTCCATTTGTTCCCGGTCTTCAATCGTGGTCCCGAGTAATAAGGCGGCTTCGTCCAAATTCGGCGTGATTAATGTCGCGAGCGGAAACAGCTTATTTTTATAAGATTCAACAGCTCTAGGCCCGAGGAGACTGTCGCCACTTGTCGCAATCATGACCGGATCAACTACCAACGGAATCGGTCGCGCTGTTTCTTTTTCCATCTCTTGAAGCGCCTCCGCGACGACGGAGACGATGTCCGCCGAGCAGAGTAGACCCGTCTTGATCGCGCTGACTCGGAAATTTTTGAGCAGCACTTCGATTTGCTCGCGAACCATTTTCACACTTACGGGTTCAATACGCGAAACTTTTCGAGGAACTTCCGCGACGACGCAGGTCACAGCGGTCAATCCATAAACCCCGAGAGCGGCAAAAGTCTTCAGATCGGCCTGAAGACCCGCACCTGCGCTACAATCCGAACCGGCGACAGTAAGTGCGATCGGGACTGCAACGGCGCTCGCTGGGCGCCGACTGAGTTGCTTAGCCATCGATTCGGCGGTCGAAGACCGCTGTCTTCTAGGCGCCGTTCCCGTCGTTGCCAATCGCTTCGACTGGGCAGCCTTCCATCGCCTCTTTGCAGAGACCTTCCTCATCGGGCGTCTCCGGCTGCTTGTAAACGTAGGAGTGGCCGCCGTCATCGTTCCGTTTAAAATTGGCGGGGGCGGTCTCGCGGCACAAATCACAATCGATGCACTGATCGTCAACGTAGAATTTGCCCGGTACGTTCTCGGGGTATTTGTTCGCTGCGTCGGCCATGTTTCCCTGAAGGTGAGATTGGAACGTTAGGAAGAAAGGCTCCCAACGCAATAATGTGCCTGCTCATTAGCTCAGACGCAACCGCAACGTGGCGCTGCCACGTATCTTCTCAAACGTAAACGCGTTCACGTACTTAGCGACCTCCCTTTACGATCCCCTTTATGAAACAGGACGCTGCCAAAAGTCTGCGCGTGTTTGCACTCGAATTGGCAATCTATGCCGTCTTTGTCGCCGTTTACTTTTTCTTAGTTCTGCATCTTTTGGGCGGCTGGCTATATCGACTCGAAGTGCAGCACCGCGTTGTTTACGCGTTGGTCGCCATCTTGCTTATAGCTGGTCAAGCCGTTGTTCTCGATGCGGTGACTACCGCTTTGTTTCGCCTAATCCGGCGCCGTTGGAGATGAGTCATGTTTTTTCCAATCTCCCACACTCACATCAATCCGTTTTATCTCGTCGTTGTCGGCTTTGTTATCGGAATTTTGGGCGGCTTTTTTGGTGTGGGCGGAAGTTTCATTGCAGGTCCGGCGCTGCGCCTGATGGGAGTGGATTGGAATTTCGCGGTCGGAACTGACCTGGCGCACATTGTCGGCAAGTCGATCGTTGCAGCAAGAAAACATCGCTCGTTGGGCAACGTCGATCTGAAACTCGGGATGATCATGGCTCTGGGCACGATCGGCGGCGCCGAAGGCGGCGCACAGCTGATCCAGGCACTCAAGCGCGCAGGCAACGTGAACAGCGGCGTCAGCTGGGTCGCCATTGTTGTGTATATCGGCATTTCCGTTTTCATGCTGTGGGAGAGCCACACAACGCTGAAGTTGCATAAGGGTCGATCGCGAACCGTCTCGGATGCAAAAGCTGCGGCATCAAAGGCAGATCATTCAGCATTTGGGTCCGTAACGAAAAAGATCCAAGGAATAAAAATTTGGCCGATGGTCAGCCTGCCGACGTCGGGTATACCGGAAATCTCGCTCTGGACGATACTTCTGGTCGCGTTGATCGGAGGATTTTTCAGCGGATTTTTGGGTGGCGGCGCAGGCTACATCCGCATGCCGTCGCTGGTGTATGTCCTCGGAATTCCCACTCACCTCGCCGTTGGGACGGATCTTTTTGAAATCGTGATCTCAGCCAGCTACGGAACTTTTACTCACGCCATTAAGGGCAACGTCGATATTCTGATCGCGCTGGTCATGCACACCGGCGCAGTGATCGGAGCGCAGATTGGAGTGGTCGCGACGCAATACTTCGCCGGTCCGAAAATCCGCCTCGCTTTCGTGCCGCTGCCGTTAATCGGCGCGGCGATCGTCATCTATACGCTCGCGACCGGACACAAACTCTAGCCATGAAAATCTTGATTTGCAGCGATGGCACATCCTCGGCTCAAACCGCAATCGATCTCGTCGGATTGTTGGCCGGTCCGCTTACAGCCGAAACCAAGCTTTTGGGAATCGCAGAGGAGCCGAAAGACGAGGAGCCTCTGCGCGAAGCTCTTTCTACGCAGGCGCAATCCCTTCGGCAACGCGGCGTATCGCCCGACATCGTCGTGCAGTTTGGTGAGCCCGTTTTTCATATCGTCCAGCAAACCTCGAAGACCAAATACGATCTCGTTGTCATTGGCGCGCGCTGGACCGGCGCAGTGGGACATTACTGGCGATCAAAGAGAACGTACGAAGTCATCAAGGCTATTCAGCCACCGGTGCTGGTGGCCATCGGCGAACGCAAAGAATTGAAGCGATTTGTGGTTTGCACAGGTGGAAAAGAATTCATCGAGCAAGCCGTCAAATTTACTGGCAAGCTGGCAGCAGCTGTAGGCGCATCCGTGACTCTACTACACGTGATGGCTGAGCCGCCCGCGATGTACGCCGATCTCGTACGCATGGAAGAGAATGTTGATCAGTTACTGCAATCAAAATCCGAGCTCGGGACTAATTTGCGTCGTCAAAAACGAGAACTCGAGCGGTTAGGCGTCCCCGCTGAAGTGCATCTCAGGCACGGCATCGTGATCGATCAGGTTTTCGAAGAAGTTCGGGAAGGCAATTACGATTTGATTGTGACCGGCACATCGCAGGCGCGCGGCCTACTTCGACTTTACATCATGGGCGATTTAACACGGGACATTTTAAACCGTGCGAATGTACCCGTCCTCGTCGCCCGTGGCGGGCCGCCCAAGCCAGCTCGAACCCTCTGGAAGGCGGTCAAAGGGTTATTTAACAAGTCGTAGACGAACCTGCAGCTAAGATGTCAGCGCGGCGGAACAGCTAGTTCGGCTGTGTTACGTTCCAAGGTGCATGCACCGCAACGACCAGTTCCGCGCGGATCCAGAGTGCGTCGCTGGTTTGCGCATCTGCTCCGCGAATGGACGGTTGAAAGCTGGCGGCCAATCGTCCCAGCCTTTGCGAAACCCGAGCCGTCGAAATGGAGCAATACGCAGCTGACACTTGCATGGCTGGGACACTCCACAGTACTCATCAATTTCTTCGGTACCACAATTCTCACTGACCCTGTTCTGTTTCCGCGGGTCGGAATTCGTTTACCAGGTATTACCATAGGCCCGAAGCGCCTGACTGCGCCTGCTCTTCGGTTTGATGAGCTGCCACACATCGATCTCATCCTTCTGTCGCATGCCCACTTTGATCATTTCGATCTACGAACACTCGATTGTTTTGATGAGACGACGCGAGTGATCACAGCGCGCGCCACGAGCGATTTATTGAAACGAACCCGCCTTACCGACATCACAGAACTTGATTGGGGCGAAAGCAGGAACTTAAGCGCTGTTGCGGGCGAAATTTTAATCGCGGCATTTCCAGTGAAACACTGGGGCGCCCGCACGCAGCACGACACTCATCGCGGGTACAATGGATACTTAATCGAAGGAAAGGGACGCCGAATCATTTTCGCTGGCGATACGGCAATGACTGAGACCTTCTCAGCGTTGCGGCGACACGGCCCGATTGACATCGCAATCGTGCCTATCAGCGCGTACAACCCGTGGATCCAATCCCATAGCACGCCCGAGCAGGCAGTTCAGATGGCGAACGCCGCAGGCGCTCGCTTTGTTGTGCCGGTTCATCATCAGACGTTTCGGCTTAGCCTTGAGCCTTTGCGCGAACCAATCGAGCGCTTCGAAACGGCGCTAAGTAAAACTCCCGAACGCATTGCGCTACGGCAAATTGGCGAGACATTCGTGCTACCTCTGTAGGCCGCTTGTGTGAAGCGCAGCTGGATGCAATGTTTTGCCCGTTTCCCGCCGACGTAGCTCAGCTGGTAGAGCAACGGTTTCGTAAACCGTAGGTCACGGGTTCGAACCCCGTCGTCGGCTGTTACAACAGCAGGCCCCACGAAAGCAACGCGGAAGCGTCGCGCCACACTCGACCGGAGCTGTCGCCCAGCACAACAACGATTACATCTTTGCCGGGACGCGTGCCGCTGGCGATCAA
>Ga0126381_100002663_pt1 | contig 19347 bp, 17 predicted proteins | sample PanSoiMetPlot_28_FD_96465 | JGI IMG/M metagenome (GOLD analysis project Ga0126381, IMG submission 96465) | Tropical forest soil microbial communities from Panama - MetaG Plot_28 | ecosystem: Environmental > Terrestrial > Soil > Tropical forest > Bulk soil | place: Panama | collected 2016-02-17
AGCGGCATCGGCACGAATGAAAATAGGGTCGTAGCTGCGGTCGTGTTCTGTGACACGATACCGTTGGCATCGCCGAAAGTCACAGAGTATTCAATCCGGCGCCAGCAGGTGGCCCTGCTAGTCAGTGACCATAAGAAGATTTTCGCAGTAATAAAACGCTTGAACGAACAAAACTGTCAGGCTGACATGGGTTCCGTCTTCGCGGAACTTGGGAACACCTTTTCGGTGTCTTCTCTCGCCGATTTGATGAATGGCGTATTAACTCCCAACCTTCCTCAATACGTCCGGCGCCTACGAAAGGCCTCCAAGGATCGCGAACTCACGCATCTGTTGGAACGTGCACTAAACCCTGACGAGCGGCCGGGAGTACTGCCTCAGATCAAGGCAGCACTGGAAGACTTGCCGGATACGGAAGGCAATCAGTTAATCGTCACTCGCGGAGACATGGTAGCGGAAAGACCATTGCGGTGGATGTGGAAGCCTTATCTTCCAATCGGGAAACTGGTGCACTTCGGGGGAAATTCGTCACAAGCAAAGTCCCCGGTGACAGTTGATCTAGCCTCACGCATTTCGAGCGGCGCGAATTGGCCGGATGGAACTCCAAACGTGATCGGCTCACGGAGTGTGATCCTGTTGAACGTCGAGGACGATTTAGAGGACACGATTCTCCCGCGTTACAGGTTGGCGGGAGGTGACAAGACAAAGCTGTACTAGGTCAGGGGAACTCGTGCCCCTGACGATTCGGAACGCGGGGTGATCCTCGCCGAAGACATGAACGAACTGACGAACCTTGCGCAATCCATTCCCGATCTCGGCTTAATTATCATCGATCCCATTACGAATTACCTCGGCAATTCCAAGATGAATGCCGAAGAACAGATGCGAATGCTCCTGACTCCGCTTGCGTCCCTTGCGGCGAAACTGGGAATCGTTGTTATTACCGTGGGCCACTTTAACCGCCGGGAGAAAGGAACAGACCCGTTGCATCGCATCATGGGTGCGGCCGCGTTCACAGGTGTAGCGAGGGCCGTCTATACTTTCGGTCCGGATCCAGACGAAGACAACAAATACTGCCATGTGATGACGATTGCCGGTGGTTGCGGAGGGGAAGGATCGGCCCTACGCTATCACACGGAACTCGTAACCGATCAGTGCGCGGACTGTGAGCCTAGCGACATCATTAAAGTCATCTGGGATGGGAAGTCGGATGCGACGGCCGAGGACAGCGTTGATCCGGTCTCGTCTAAGGACAAATCACAAGAGGAGGAAGCCGCGCGGTTGCTCAGGAGCTTTCTACGGGATGGCAAGAAACCATCCGTGGAATGCTCTGCTTTCCTGAAAGCGGAAGGCTATGACCTCGACAAGCTAAATGGCGGCCGCATCCGTCACAAGGCCGGAGTCGACTCCAAGAAATTTGCCGGGGACAAGTACTACAGTTGGTATCTGCTCACGCCAGCTTGACGTCTGCCCTGTGTGCCATGTCAACGTGTCAACCTGATTGATAGACAAGAGATTAATAGGGTTTCTTTTGGCAGGTTGACACACTTGAATGCTCTCCCACCACTGACGTTTTCGCGTATTCTCCACTTCGGCGTCGCACACCCGCGATAGCAGTCTCTAGCTGGCAATTCGACATCCGGGCGGGGTTGTAAGATCCGCATGTCTGTCCCTTCGATCCGAAGGAACTAGCTGGCTTGTACCATGTGCGTCAGAATTACCGAGCCTCAGAATGAAACCAAGTTTTCAAAGGCCTAACGACAAAGCTGAAGTTGCTAACCGCTTCAAATTTCTCCGGAACAACTCCTCGATGACTCAGCTTCAATTGGCCGAAATAATCGGCATCTGTCGGCAAGCAGTCTCGGATATCGAGTGCTGTCGCGTCATACCTCGCCTGTCCACATGGAATCGCTTTGTGGATCTGGAAACGCGGCACGAAGAAGCCCGTCAACTATCGGATTGCCTCCTGCGACCGTTTTGGCGCTAGTCCTTGTCCAATTCTTAATCGTCACACAAAGGCGACACTACTCCTTCTTTCTAAATTTTTTCGGACTGAAGAGACGAAAATGCGTCCCCGCCAATCAACACCCGTCCCCTGCAGGACAACTTGGTCTTGGGCCTCCCAAGCGGCGTCAGATCTGGTTACACGTTTCCACCCGCGTCATTCCTGTGTTTGGCAATCCATCTTACGTAACCGTGAAAGTCCCGGCACTCGTCGCCGTTCCGCTTGGAGTCGTTACCACTATCTTTCCTGTCTTCGCGCCTGTGGGCACGATTGCCTTCACCTGCGTGGCGGACTCCACGGTGAAAGTGGTCGCCTTCACGCCACCAAATGTGACTTCGGTGGTCTGTTTAAGTCCGACTCCGTCGATGGTCACCTCTGTTCCCACTAGGCCACTGGTTGGACTGAAGCTCGTGATCTGCGGCACAGTAATCGTGGTCCAGTCGCCGAATGTCGGGCCGGGCGATTGGAAATCTCCGACGCAAGTGCTATTGCCCCCACCACCGTTCAAAAGGCAACCCGCACCATTGAGCGCCTCGAATGAAACTTGATAGGTGCCCGGGGCGATTGGGCCGACGACGACCGTGAAGGAGCCATTGCCGTGAATGTCGGTCAAGACAACACCAAAGTAGGCTCCGGCAATGGCTTCGGTCACGCCTTGGCGCGTTAGGAAAGTGCAGTTACCGCCGGTGCGCAAGTAGGTCGGAAACTGGCCGAAGGTCGCGGGGAACGTGGTGCAGTGGAAGTTGGCCCCGACCTGATAAAGCTTGTTGGGATTCGCGCCCACCAACCTAAATGTCACCGTCAAATTGCTTGTGGAGGACACCGAGGAGACCGACCACGTCACCGAACTCGTTGTGAGGTTCAGCGGTTCGCTGAAATTGTCCCAACCGAGGGTCCATTTCTGCGTCGTCGCCGCCGAAGTGCCAACCGACAAAAGCAAAGCCAACACCACTACAAACATTCTTTTCATCGCTCCTCCTTTTGCGAAAACGAGTGCCCGTGCGTGACATCTTGATTCCATCGGACAAACACCCCCTTTGCGGAACCGATGGGTTCTCTTCGAGTTGTGCGGATTGGCTTAGGAGAACGAAGGAAGGTCGCTGAACAACGCGAGATGTTGAGAGCGGCTGGGTCTCCCGAGCCGGGGCAAATTATCCTCCCGCACAAAATGCTGCGTCAACCGGGAAACAACTGAGCAAGCTCCAAATCAAGCTATCAACTGGCGAGACTAGGCGTTAACGCTCAAATTTCAACTTCTTTCGATTCGGTTCACATTTGAGCGTTTGTCGCTGGTGGGTTGTCAGGGTTCTGGTAACGAGGAAATTTCCGTACTGCCAAGGGACGCGGGTTCGCGGTGATCTTTTTTTCTAAATGTTTTCTTCCAATTTTTTTTTTCCAAAGAGCGAAAAAGCCGTCGCCGCCTTTTGTTGCAGCCGGGGCGGTTGGACAACATCGGAGGGGCTCGGAAAGAGCCTTCCCTCGTCATGTGCTGCGCGGTAGAAACTGGAGACTCTTCGCATCTCGGGTCGACTGTGTCGCGACTTGTGTCGTAACACTCCCATAGCTGTCCACGTCGGAGCATCTCGATTCATGTCACTGACGCACAAGTGAAGGGCGGTGAACACGGGGGAAACCCGCATGAACACTGTCCTTCGGTGCCGTTCACTGTCGCCTGCTGTCGTGCTGGGTCAATTCATTAAGGGAATTGACACGGAAGAGGTCGATGGTTCGAATCCATTCGGGCCTACCATCTTTTTCAATCACTTAGAAGCCTCAGTGAGACTCCGGCATGGTTTTCTACCTGTGATTCCCTACCTGTGTCCCCCACGCGATTTTCACATCCCGAATCTGGGTCGGAACCAGTATTAGTAACCCAGCACGCAGGGGTTACACACAAAGGAGAACACCATGCTGGTAAAGAAATCTACACTCAGGTTGATGTTCAAGGCAGGCAACAAAAAGGTCCGGGAGCTGATTGACCGCGGCGTCCCGTTGAAGTTGCTCGACGAGGGCGACCATCATGAAGAGATTCGCCTCGCCATGATGGGCGCCTTCGAAGTCAGCGGCGACCGTTCATCGGGTAGCGACGCAGAGAACCGCGCCTGCGACTACATTGAGCAGCTCCACGAACACCATAGAGGATTTCCTCGTAGGCATCGTTCTTGTGGGCAAGGAGAGCTCGGCACAATCGAAAAAGGCAAGCTTGCCGACATCGTGCTACTGGGAGCAAATCCGCTCCAGGATATTGCTAATACCCAGAAAATTGAGGCGCTGATTGTGAATGGTCATTTGTTCGTCCGGACTGCATTGGACTCGTTACTCGTTTTGGCAGAGAACGCAATCAAGAACAAGTGATGAGCGCGTAAAAGGAGCATTGGTGAAGGGCTCCAGCATTTCCTAGCCAGTCAGGCTCTCGACTCTTCTGGGGAAGCAGTGGTGTTCAAAGACATGATCCTTTCGGGCTGCAGGAACGCGAAGGATCGTGACACTGAATCGCTCGAACGTGATAGACGGCGAGAACAGCGCGTTTACCATGGAACCGTAGAATATCTACTCTGTGGTCTGGGGAAGCAGATTTTGGTCGTTTCTTGCGAAACAAACCTTGGAGAGAGTCGCTAAATGGAGAACACGCCGGCCGGCGGTGGCACCACCACATCAGTGAGCAATGCACCGAGTCATGGGGGAAGCGCCCAAACCCCAGGATTTAAGCCGGTCCTGTCTTTAAGCGCTCTCGTGCTGTTTGGGCTGGCCTTCGTCGGTCCGACGGCGCCATACACCTTCTTTGGCGTGGGAGCCGTTCAGTCCCGGGGGCACTTCGCGCTCGTATACCTGATCGCGATGATAGCGGTGAGCTTCACGGCTGCCAGCTATGGAAAGATGGCCGCTGCGTTCCCAGAAGCGGGTTCAACCTACTCCTACGCGTCGAAGGCAATTCATCCCGTGGTCGGATACCTGGCTGGATGGGTGATCATCCTCGATTACCTTCTGATGCCGATGCTGTGCGTGATCATCGTGGGGGTCACAGCCAACAAGCTGGCGCCCTCGATTCCGTATAGTGTTTGGGTCGTTCTTACGGCTGCGATGATTACCGGCATTAACCTTGCCGGAATCGAAATGACTTCCCGAGCCACAACGATCTTCAATGTGGTCCTGGCCTTTTCCGTTCTGTGGTTCGTGAGTGCGGCGATTTGGGCGCTGACCCACGGAGTCGGACGGGCAACGCTGTTTTCGATTGAGCCCTTTTACGCTCCCCGGAATTTTTCCCTGAGAGCTGTCATGGCGGCGACTCCTGTCGCGGTTCTTTCTTTCCTCGGGTTCGATGGCATCTCTACCTTGGCTGAGGATTCGAAAGATCCACAGAAGAACGTGGCTCGCGCCACGATTCTTGTTTGCTTCATCGCCGGTTTGCTTTTCATTCTGCAGACCTATCTCGGGCAACTGATCTGGCCGGACTACACCACCTTCTCGCCCATAGAAACCGCATTCAGTGACATCGGGAGGAAAATCGGCGGTCCAGCACTCGCTTACCTGATCGCACTTCTCGTGGTCGGGCAAGCATGGGTGAGCGGGATTACCAGCCAGGCGAGCGCCTCGCGATTGCTGTTTGGCATGGCTCGGGACGGAAGATTGCCCCACGCTGTGTTTGGCTACCTGCATCCGGAGCGGCGAACCCCTACGCACAGCATCCTGCTGATGGGAGCAATTGCGATGGTCGCCGGGTTGCTGCTGGATCTGGACAAGGCTGCCGAACTCGTGAACTTTGGTGCCTGTGCCGGATTCATGGTCGTGAATCTCTCAGTGATTGGTCACTACTTCGTTCTGCAGCGCAAAGCATGGGTGTCCTCGCTGTTATCTCCAGCGATCGGTTTCCTGGTCTGCCTGTGGATCTGGCTGAGTGTTTCGCCGCTGGCGATGAAGGTGGGCGGCCTCTGGAGCCTGGCTGGGATTGCCTATCTTTTCGTCTTGATGCGCCGGCACGGTGTGCGGCTGGTGACCAACGACTCCCCTCGGAAGGTTCGCGGTACGGCAGGCTGCTGATAAGAACCTGCAGCAGATACCGCGCGTCGCTGATGTCCTGCAGTTCATCAAATCCCTCGGGCTTACCAAACAACTCATGTTCGCGAGCCGCGAATTCTGCTTCCGCGCGACGAGCGGCTTTCAGGATTTGTAGCGGGTCTTTTCCAGGATGGCGGCTAGATACGCTTGTTTCCAGGAAGCGGCAGGAAAGACTTAAGAGAGGGCGAGCGGCCATAACTTCAGCTTCCCAATTATGCTTTTGTTCTGTGGGTCCCGAAAGACTGTACCACACTATGTCTTGTACCGAACACAACGATAACTAATGCCGTACGGTCCCTCCGCCTGGCGTCGCAAATCCCTGAAATATCTGGTTACTTGGCGGTGTATCCGCCGTCCACCATGAGGCACGTTCCGGTGATGAAGGAGGCTTCGTCGGAGGCAAGAAACAGGATCGCGTTAGCTACCTCTTTGGCAGTGCCGTTACGGTTCAGCAGGTGTAAAGGGCCTTCCACTGCCAATCCTTGCTCGAACGTCATGCCGGCGCGTGCGATATCGGCGCGGAGTTGCGGAGTGTCGATGCACCCCGGAGCAACCGCATTCACCCGAATCCTGTGCGGAGCCAGATCCATCGCCAAGCAGCGATTCAGGCCCAATAATGCGGCTTTGGTCGTGTTGTAGGGCAGGCTGCGTTCCTGCGCGATGAACCCGCTGATCGACGACACGTTTACGATGGAACCGCTGCCCGCCCGGATCATCGCAGGGATTAAGTATTTCGAGCAAAATGCTGTTCCCATCACGTTGACAGAGAGAATTTTCTCCCAGTCTTGCTGCGTGACCTCGTAGGAGCCGAAGACGAATGCTGCAGCGTTGTTCACCAGTATGTGGATCGCACGGAATTCAGCCTCTGTCCTCTCCATCGCATCCCGAACTTGCGCTTCGATGGCAATGTCAACGGGGAGGAAGATGGCCCTGTGGCCTGACTCCACAATCTGATGGCAGACTTCCTCGCCACGGATCGAATCGCGATCGAAGATCGCGACGGCTGCGCCCTCTTCGGAAAAACGCAAAGCAGTCGCGCGCCCAATGCCGGACGCCCCACCCGTGATCACACTCGCCTTGTTCGCGAGACGCATTGGCGTCAGAGGATAATGAACACTCCTGTCACGGTAGGATTTCCCGGTAGAGTTTCACTTCGAAGCTGTCCACCAGGTTGGGACGCTGATTATCGAAGTAGTCCTTGATATATGGCATCGCGCAATGCTTGTCGAAGACCTTTTGACTCTTCCATTTTTCGATAAAAGTGACCCATCGCGGATCATCCGCGCGCTGATTCAGTTCATAACGGATGCAGCCGGGCTCTTTGTGCGTGGGTTTCATCAGGACGTGCAAAGCGGAAATCAGTTCGTCAGTCTTGTGTGGCAAGGCATGGAACTCGGCAATGCAAACAACCCTGGTCTCATTCTTACGAATCTTTCCTCTGGCGGTCATGGCCGGCTCCCGATCGGAAGTGGGGCTTCGCGCTCTTTTAATGAACGGAAGATCTCGTAAGCCTTTTCTGCTTTTTCACGTTCATGTACTACGGCGCGCACAGCCTGAATCATGGCTAAGGGCGCTTCGCACTGGAAAATGTTGCGGCCCATATCGACGCCGGCGGCGCCTTCGTTGATCGCGTGGTACGCCATCTTCAATGCGTCCAGTTCCGGCAACTTCTTCCCGCCTGCGATCACCAGCGGGACCGGGCAGGCAGAGGCGACCTTCTCGAATCCACTCTCGCAGTAATACGTCTTTACGAAATGCGCTCCCATCTCGGCGCAGATGCGCGTGGCCAAGCCCAGGTATCTCGAATCGCGCACCAACTCCTTTCCAACCCCCGTTACGCCAAGAGTCGCGATGCCGTATTGGTTCCCCGTATCGACGACCTTGACTAGATTTCCGATCGACTGGTGTTCATGCTCACCCCCCACGTAGACCTGAACCGCCATCGCGGAGGCGTTCAATCGAATGGCATCCTGAATGTCGACCGCAATCAGTTCGTTCGAAAGTTCCTTGAGAATGCTCTGCCCGCCACTGCAACGGAGCACGACCGGCTTCTGCATCTCCGGGTTGATGCATGTGCGCAGGGCGCCGCGTGTGATCATCACCGCGTCGGCATAAGGAACGAGCGGTGCGATGCTGACGTCGATGCGCTCAAGACCAGTGGTCGGACCTTGGAAGTACCCGTGATCCACGGCCAGCATGACAGTCCTACCACTGGCAGGGTTAAAGATTCTGGCCAGGCGGTTCTTGATTCCCCAATCGAGCGAGTTACTACCTTTGAGGAAGAACGGTTTGGAGTCCACCGGTAGTTCCGAGTGGTATCGCTTGCCGTCCTGGACATCATCCATGTCGGGCATGTTCGATTCCTCCCTTCATTTCGCTGGCTGCTTGAGAAAATCCATCAATGATCAAGGCAACCGAAGTAGCGCCGGGATCCTGATGACCTCTGGTTTTTTCTCCCAGCAGACGAGCGCGTCCGTAACGTGCAATCAAATTCTCAGTGGACGACGCACCAGCCTTCGCCGCTTCAGCGGCGGTTTTCAGCGCGCTTGCGAGGTCATTGCCCGCCTGTGCGGCGGCGACCAAAGACTCAACCGCCGGAGCCAGGGCATCCATAAGGGTTTTGTCGCCTGGGCGGGCTTTGGTCTGAGCCTGGATCGCTTGCAAACCGGCTTGCAGTGCAGCCGCGAACTGGATGCAATCCCATGATGAGACGCCTGCCCGTGTCGCCTCGCCGACGCCGAGGAAGAACGCTCCCAACAAAGAACTGGATGCGCCCCCGTCCGAGCCCATCACGTTCCATCCTGCTTCGCTGAAGCTTGCCCTCAGATCGGGCGCATCAGTCTTGAATGCGCTTTCGAGTCGATCCATGATCCGCAGCATCGTAGTTCCATGGTCGCCATCTCCTGCGATGCAATCCAATTGTGAAAGCAAGCCCTGCTGTTCTCGGATGCGAGCCGCAGCCGATTCCATCATGCGGAGAAGTTCCTGCCTGCCTATTCGATCGGTCATCGTACAACAAAATAAGGAGCGTTGCTCGGCGCGTCCCAGAGCTGCAACAACTCAGGATCCATGCGCGCAATCATCAACTGGAAACCTCCCTGCTCCTGCGTGGTGATAAACTCGCCCACCTTGCTCCGTGCCAGGCGGATTCCTTTGTCCTTGAGGATCTGATGCACCTTCCTGAAGATGAGGAACAACTCCATCAGCGTAGTGGACCCCGCGCCATTCACAATCACGAGCAGATCTTCGCCGGACTTCACTTGCAGGTCGTCCAACAACATCTGCAGCATCATCTCTGCTGTTTCATCTGCGGTCTTCAGCTTCATTCGCCCGGTGCCGGCTTCGCCGTGCTGGCCCATGCCGATCTCCATCTCGTCATCGGCGAGAGTAAAGATTGGCTGTCCCGTCGAAGGATGGGTCGCCGTCGTGAGCGCAACTGCCAAGGTTCGCATGTTGCGTTCCATGCGCTCGGCGATCGCGAGACAATCGTCCAGCGAACGTCCTTGTTCAGCTGCCGCCCCCGCGATTTTGTAGACGGGGAGAAAACCCACCAAGCCACGCCGGTCATCGGGATTCGGGCCGCCCGCGATATCTTCGTGCGTCACGATCTTCCTGACCTTCAGACCTTCCCGCTGCGCCATCGGCATGGTCATGTTGGCGGAGAGAATATCTCCGGAGTGATTCAGCACGATAAACAAAACGCCCGCTCCGCGCTCAGCCAGACGGATTGCCTCCAGACACCGCGGAGCTCCTGGCGCAGCGAAGATCTCGCCGGCGACGCTGACGTCGAGCATGCCCTCGCCGACGAAGCCGCTCAGGCCGGGCTCGTGACCGCTGCCACCCAGAGTGACTACTCCGACCTTACCCGCATCTTTCGGTTTCGCTCGAGCCACCAGATTGCTGCCTGTTAAGCGGACGGTCCCCGGATGGGAAAGCACGAAGCCCTCGAGCAATTCCGAAACTAAGTTTTCTGGCCGGTTGATGAATTTTTTCATGCTCGTTGCCTCAAGTTAGCTGGTCAGATCCCGTTCTTGCGGGTAGGAACGCCATCCCACAGGGGCAAGCCGTCGCTGGGAACTTTCGCGATTTCCATCTGTCCGAACTCGTACTCGGTGATGTGCAGGCGCTTCTGGCCCGCGAGGGCAAAAGCAACGTTCGTTGGGAGTTTTCCGCCGGTCGCGATTCGTTCGACGACTTGTCCGTTTGCTCCCAGCACAGTCACATCTTTTTGTCCAAATACCGCGACATAGAGTTTGCCGTCTGCAGAGAACGCCATTCCGTCCGGGCCCTTCCAACCAGGCGGCGCGTCCGGGCGGATGACATTTCCAAAGAAAGTACGTGGCCCGGCGATTTCGCCCTCTCGCCAGCCGTAAAGGTAAATGTTGCCGGTGAGGGTCTCGTTTACATAAAGAAGGTGGTCCGGGCCGAAGGCAATTCCGTTGGTAAACTTAATGCCACCGTCGACCTTCTTCACTTTGCCGCTGGCCACATCCACACGGTAGACGCGACCGTCGTATTTCACGCTCATGTAGTCGGGTCGAATCTGGTTGTTCGGAGCGAACTCGTCAATAAAGACCCCGGAATCGGTAAGGTAGAGCGCGCCATCCGGCCCGAAGCACAGATCGTTGGGGAAGAGAAAAGACTCACCGTCGCATTCGGTGGCAACCACCTCCGCCTTTCCCTCCATGGTCAACCGCACCAGCGACGGTTGCTTGGATTCAGCGACCCAGATGACACCCCTGGAATCAACCGCCAGTCCATTCGGCCGGCCCGTCTTCTTGATTACCGTCTTGCTCTTTCCATCCGCGCTGATGTACGTGACGCATCCGCGCTCGGCTCCGCCTTCGACGATAAGCCATGTGCCGTCGGAAAGAGCAACCGGCCCCTCTGGCGCGCTCAGCCCTTGGGCGAAGATCTGAGTCATGGCTTCTCTCGACTTGCTCCGGGCGCGGGCAAGTTCCGTGCGGCGTCGTCTAGAACCAGAACCCAGTCGCCCTCTTCGGCTGGGGTAAATTCTTTTTTGCCGCTGGTTGGAAATTGCCCGGCTGCTGTTGCTTTACCCGTGCGCGGGTTGAACCACCAACCAGCCGCAACTTTGCCCGAGATCTTGCTCGTATCGATGGTGAAAGGCCGAGCCGTGGGCAGATAGGCGATCACGGTTCCACCGTCGCTGGTTCGCGCAGCTGAAAGATAATCCAAGCCCCGGAATTCTCCGAGCCCATCCACCACGACTTCATGTTTCTGATCGGGTACCATGTCGTACCACGGACGGGAGTGGAACATCGAACCAAGCCTCTCCATGTCCAATGCGCCGACTGAGTCTAACGCTGCCTCCCACCCCGGATCAAAAAGCCACATCGGACGATTGCCCATGAATTGGCCTGTGCCACCGGACAGAATCGCCCAGTACGCCTGTCGGCGGATCTGCACCTGCGAGGCATTGTGCTCGCCCTCATACGTCGACTCGATCAGGAAAAATGGCATGACCGGCTGCCGGTTGTAGTCCCGGATCAGCATGTCGTGCACGATGCCGTAGGTGTATGTAGAGTTGACATCAAGCCATCCGTCTTTGCGGTATTGATCGACCGCAGAGTTTTCGGGGTGGCAGTGCGCCGTTATCAGGTGGCGATCGTCGGCTTCCTTGATTCCTTGGGCAACGGCATCTACGTCTTGCCGGGCGGTATCAGGATTGCGGTCGCCGCCAATGATCCAGACGATATTGTCGAAGCTACGATATCGCTTGCCTACGTAGCGTCCCCAGTTGCGCGCCTTCTCGGGTCCGTTGGCGACGAGTTCATCGATCCAGCCTTCGTCGGTCCCGATGTAGCCGAGATAGATCGGAGCGAGGAAGATCTGAATTCCTTTCTCCTCCGCCCTGCGGATCACCCAATCTGCGTACTCAAAGTATTTTTCGTTGGGTGTGGAGAAATCTCCGGGAGTGGTGAAAGGTCCCTCACCGTAGCGGTTCACGGGACCGCGAAATTTGTGCTCGATCAGGTTGACGATGATGGAGTTGAATCCCTGGCGGCGGCGAGCTTCTAGATATTTTTCGGCTTCCTCTTTTGTCAGGCCTGAGATCAAGGACCATCCGGCATCACCCTGGATGAGGTATGGGGTTCCGTTCTGGTCCACAAGGTGGCGGTGGTCAGGACCGATTCGAAGGGGATACGGACCCGCCGCTAAGGCCACACTCGAACACACGGCCAGCGTAAGTAGAAAGACACTCCGTCTGAGCATAGTGACTTCTGGGGAACATGGGAACAGTGTCTGCTGCCTCGGGTCTATAAGTTTTCCATAGGTTTTTGTCAGAAAAAATTCGCCACACCGGAAAGTTGGCGACCCTCGGGAAGTCGCTTCTGACATAGATTTGTGCATTCGTGATAGATAAATCCCCTGACTCCGCATAGAAAAATAGAACTGCAGCTGCGCTGTGGGCAGCCGGAGGATGCGGAATGGACTACGAGGCTCTATCGCGCCAATATGTGCTGCATGCTTTACGGAGACCGAAATCGTTGATCCTGGAACGCGCCTCGGGATCGCGGATGTGGGACATCCACGGAAAAATGTACCTGGATACCATGTCCGGATCGGCCGGTCCGGCAATGGTGGGCCATGGGAATCCGGCCGTAACCGAAGCAGTGGCGCGCCAGATCGCCAAGCTTCCCACGGTCAACCTGCTGCACGACAGTCCTCCTCTGATTGAATTCTGCGCCAAGATGGCGACACTGGCCCCGAAGGGAATGTCCAAAACCTTCCTGTGCACCGGCGGAGGTGAAGCAGTTGAAGCGGCCATCAAATTTGCCATTCGCGTGACCGGACGATCTGAAGTGCTCTCGCTATCTGGTGCCTATCACGGGCAGTCGTTAGCGACCATGGGACTCGGAGGAATGCCAAACCTGCGCAAGTGGATGCCGGGCGCAGTCCGTTGGCCGAATTTTCGGCAAGTGCCCTCTGCGGACGCTTACCGGCCATTGCTGGGTGAGGGCCCTGACGCCTGCAAGGCCGCGATTCACGCTCTGGAAGCCGACCTCGACACCGCTAGCTCGTGCCAGGTGGCGGCATTGATCATGGAGGTCGTGCAAGGCCCCAATGGCCACAGTGTCTTCGAACCGAAATATTATGCCGGCATTCAGCGTGTCTGCCGCGAACGCGGCGTGCTGCTGATGGTCGACGAAATTCAAACCGGGCTCTGTCGTTGCGGTTCGACCTGGGCTTGCGACCTGTTCGACGTGCGTCCTGACATTCTCATCGTCGGCAAGGCTCTCGGTGGAGGCTTTCCCATCGGCGCGTTCATTACCCGGCCCGATTTGATTCCGGAAGGTATGGAATCCGAACCATGGCACATGCTCACCTTCATGAACCAGCCACTGGCTGCGGCAGCGGCTTTGGCTGTCATCGAGATCATCGAAAAAGAAAATCTCAGCAAGCGCGCCCGTGACTTGGGAACCCAGTTCACCACGCGATTCATTGACCTCTCGCGTCGTTACGAAGTGATCGGGGACGTGCGCGGACCGGGGTTGTTCATCGGAGTTGATTTTGTGGAGGATCGCAAGACAAAAACGCCAGCCAGCGCGGCGTGCCGCAAAGCCTGGGAGTTTGCCATCGATCGCGGGCTCATCACACAGTTCGGTGGATTCGCCTCCAATGTTTACAAGTTCAAACCGCCGCTGACCACGCCAGTCGAGGACTTCGAGCGTATGCTCGACCTCTCCGAAGAGATGGTCGCGTTTATTCAGGATGAGGTGGACAAACAGAAGAAAACATCGAGTACCGCGGTGCCAGCCGCGGTTGGAGACTAACTCATAGCGGAAAGCGCCTTCCATGAATGTGAGGGATGACCGAAGTCTGCTGGGACAGAGCGTTGCAAAACTCGATACACCTGCACTATTGGTCGACCTCCGCGCCATGGAACGCAATATGCAGACCATGGCGCATTTTTTCTGGAAGCGTCCCGCCAAGCTGCGCCCGCATTTCAAGAATCACCGGGTTCTGGACCTTGCCCGCTGCCAGATCGAGCACGGAGCGATCGGGATTACCTGCGCAAGGCTCTGGCAAGCCGCCACTCTGGTGAACGCAGGGATTCGTGATGTCCTGATCGCGAATGAGTTGGCAGGCGAGGTTCCGTTGGCGTGCTTTGTGGAGTTGTCAGGTGAGGCCCCCGTCATTGTCGCAGTGGATAGTGCCAAGATCGTCGGTGATCTGTCGCAGATCGCCCGCAAACGAAGAACCGAAGTGAATGTGGTGGTTGATGTCGACCTCGGCTTGAAGCGATGTGGAGTTTCGCCGGGAGGGGCGGCGGTAGTCCTGGCTCGAACTGTGGTCGAACACGGACTCAGATTTCGCGGCATCATGGGCTATGAGGGCCATTTACAACCGCTGCCGCCCGGCCCGGAAAAGGAGGCGGTAGTGAAAGCCGCAATGCAGTCTCTGCTGGACACGAAGCGGCAGATAGAAGCCGCCGGCATTCCGGTTGAAATCGTAAGCTGCGGTGGCACGGGAGACTACTCCATCGCGGGAACATTCCCAGGCGTAACCGAGAATCAAGCCGGATCTTATCTCCTGATGGATACGTGGTACGCTTCATTCGCGCCCGACTTCACTCCATCTCTCAGTGTGCTGGCCACCGTGATCAGCAAAACTCCAGGTGAGCGCATGGTCGTAGATGCAGGAGTGAAGGCACTGAGCGGAGAACGCGGGTTGCCGTTTGTGAAAAATCAGGCTGGACTGAAGATCAGAGCTCTCCACGCAGAACATGCGCCTGTCGACATCATAGGTACTGATGTATCACCTGAGGTCGGAAACAAGATCGAGATTGCTGTTCATTATCACGACGGAACCATTCAACTTCATCACAAGATGTACGGCGTTCGCGACGGCAAGATTGAACGTGTGTTTTCCATAGAGCATGGACAGTGAGACATGAGACTGAAAGGAAAAGTGGCGATCGTAACCGGGGCGGGAGCAGGCATTGGCCGGGGTATCGCCGAACGATTTGCCCGCGAAGGTGCGGCAGTCCTGATTGCGGAAATCGACCGTGCGTCCGGCGAATCTGCGGTGCAGGCCATCCGATCAGCCGGAGGAGAAGCAATCTTTATCCCGACCGACGTGTCCGATGAAACCCAAGTCAAAGCCGTGGTTGAGAAGGCTCTCGATCGCTACAACAAGATAGACATCCTCTGCAACAATGCCGCCGTGCTCTTCTTTCGCGAAGAGGCACCTGCGCATGAACTGACCAACGACACGTGGGACCGCACGATGGCCGTCAACTTGCGCGGATACTGGTTGACCTCGAAATACGTGATTCCAACTATGCTCCGACAGGGTTTGGGATCGATCATCCACGTCGCCTCGCCCACCGGCCTCTTCGGATTTACGCGGTTGACCGCTTACAGCACAAGCAAGGGCGGCGTAATTGGACTTATGCGAGCCATGGCCGCGGATTACGCACCGAACCACATCCGCGTGAACGCGATCATTCCGGGAACGATCGACACTCCGATGAATGCGGTGGAACTGTCAGATCCGGCAGCACGGGCGAGATATGCCGAAATCGCCCCGGCGCGGCGCTTGGGAACGCCCGAAGATCTGTCGGGCATCGCGGTTTTCCTGGCTTCTGAGGACTCCGATTACTGCGTGGGCGGAATTTTCACCGTGGATGGCGGACTCACCGCGGTCTGATTCGTTCCTGCCGCGTCACCGCACTGCAAGCGATAGGCCAGCGGCGTCATCGAGGTGAGCCGGCGAAAAACCATGGTGAAGTAACTCTGGTTGCAGAAGCCGGCCTCCAGGCTTACCTCGGAAATCGGCTTCTTCGTCGATGCCAGCAGGCCCTTTGCCTGCACCACCCGATACCCATTCAAATAAGCAACGAAAGATTGCCCGGTCACTTCCTTGAACAGGCTCATGAAACAACAGGGACTGACATGACACAGGCGCGCAGCCTCTGTTACCCGAATCGGCTCGTCGTAATGATGCTCCAGGTGTCCGAAAATAGGAGACAGCCGCTCTCTCGCTTCGCTGCGCTTGCTGAACTCAGCTCGCGCCTGGCGGAATTCCGAGCAGTGTCCCACCAGTTGTAGCAGGAGCATCTTCAGATATGTACGGATGGCCAGCCGTGAGCGCTCGGTTTCCGCGGGAATCTCGTGTCGGATGCGCTCAATCAGATCGAGCACCTCGTTGGCGAGATGGGTCTTGGCCGGGATGACATTGGGAACTGCCGCTCCGTACACACTGAAAGGCATCAGGTATTGAAAATCGTCCCCGGTGGGAGCGCCCATGTGGAGCGTCTCTGGCAGGAAGGAGAGCACGACGGTTCGCGCCTCGGTCTGGGAGCTTGCCAGCGGCACGCAGCGATGGCGCAGGCGATCGCCGACCACCAGGATGTCATGCTTGCCGACCGCGCAGCTCCGGTCGCCTACTTCGTAACCCAGTTTGCCGGATTCGAAGACCACAATTTCGAGATGGTCGGGGCAGTGAACCGGCACGCTGCGGCGACGGTCGAGAATCAGGAAACGTACGTCGACTGGGTAGGATCCTGAGAAGGGCCAGACATGCTGGCGCTCCCCGTTGATCTGCTGGTCGACGAAGAACTGGGCCCGCTCCCACGTTTGATCCGGCTTGGCAGACATGATGCCGCTCGTGGGAAGCGATTGTACGCTCATAGTGGGTGCGAGCCAAGATATTGCCCGCAGTCCATAGCCTCGATTTTTTGCGTTCCTAGAATTCGAATTTCAGGCCCAATTGCACGATGCGCGGCGAGTAGGCGGAGGTCACTTCGCCGAAGCCGCCGCCCGCGCACGATCCGCCATCGGGGTTCTGGTCGCCGCAGTAGGTATTCACGCTGCTCCACTGTGGGTGGTTGAACGTATTGAATGTCTCCAGCCGGAACTGCAGGTTGTACCGCTCGCTGTCGAAGCGGAAGTTCCGCATCAGGGCGAGATCCCAATTGTTGCGGCCCGGTCCGCGCAGAGGATTGCGACGCAGCGATCCGAACATTCCGGGTTGGTTGTTAGCGGCGAGTTGGGGGAAGTTTACCTGCCCGACCACATTCGGATCGAACCACGACGGAGTGCGTCCGAAATTGGGATCTTCGACCGTGCCCTTATTTACAGCTAGCTTTCCCAAGGGATTGCAAACGACCGGGCCACCAATACCAGTTGCGTTCCCATTGAGAGGACAAAAGAAATCGATGGGAGGTCCCATCGCAAATGTGGTGATACCACCCAATTGCCAACCTGAGAGCAGATACCGCTCAATTGCCACGTCGGACTTCTTGAAGAAGGGCAGTTCATACACCCAGTTGAAGGTCAGTATCTGCGCCTGATTCAAACTGGAGGTCCCGTACCATCGTGCCAGGTTTGCGTCGTTTACTCCGTTGGTCACGATGTTGTCGAGGGTGTGTGCCCACGTGTACGCCACTTCATACATGAGGCCGCGAGTCGTCTTGTGGCGGAGGCTCGCCTGCAGCGAGTTGTAGTTGGAGTCGCCGTTTGGATTGCGCATCGTGATTCCGGTGTAACCACGATAGGGCGCAAAATAAATCGATGGCGCGAGATTGATTAGCGCAGTCTGCACATCGCAGTCCCCACTGGGGTCACATCCCGTAGGCAGATTAGCCTGCGGCTGGCCAACATAAGCCGGCACGAACTGAGTCGTTGCCCCGACCGGAACCTGGTTGATGTTCAGGTTGTTCTGCAGATGGTGCGCCACCGTTCCGACATACCCGACGCTCAGGAAGTTCGCTCCCGGCAGTTCCTGTTGAATTCCCAGACTGTACTGATGGACCTCCGGCCACATCCGCTTTGTCGGTATATCGGAGAACCCGACTGGCCCGATACTCTGCGGGCCAATATTTCCGTAGCCGTTGATGTTGATCGAGGTCAGGTTGGCGGTGGTGGGCGGATTTCCGTTGAAGCCCGCTCCGGCATGCAGGGGATTGCTCGAATCCCAGTTGAGAGCATAGCCGCCGCGGATCGCCGTTTTACCCCGACCAAACGGATCCCACGAAAATCCAACTCGGGGCGAAACCGTCCCCCGGTAACTGTTCGAGCAGCCCTTTGGGATCGATCCTGAGCCACACTGTAAGAGCCCGTTTCCATAAGTGAGTGGAGTGGCGCCACTCCCGGATATCAGGTTGCCGTTGATGTCAAGTTGGGCCTGTGCGCTCGCTTGATACTGCGAAGGGATGAAGATGGAATCGTTGGTTGGATTCCACACGTCGTAGAAAGGCGTCAGCCAGAAATAACGAACTCCCAGGTTCAGCGTGAGATTGGGAGTGACCCTCCAATCGTCCTGGAAATAGGGTTCGAAGTCCCACTGCCGCCAGCGGCCGCGCCCAGGTCCGCCTTGCAGCTGGCCGTTGACGACCTTTCCATACTCTTGATAGTTCGCAATCAGGCCGGTAAACATATCTGCCAGGGCATTCCCTGTGGATACCAACCCGCCACCAAACGACAGCATGCCCTGCGTGTTCAATCCAATGTTGGTGGTCGTGTTGATGTGATTGTCGAGAAGGAAGAATCCCGCCTTGAAAGTGTGCCTTCCCTTCGACCAGACGAGGTTGTCTTTCAGTGCCAGTTGCGGATCCACGAAGTCGAATTCGAATCCCGTGGACTCCGCAGTCACAAACGGCACCCCTACGTTGAACTGAACTCCCGGCAGCTTCGACTGGCTTTGATTGCCGGGGAAGATTGTCTGCATGGAGAAGCCTTGTGGCTTGTTGATCGTACCGGCTGGCGAGTCGAATCCGGTGAAATTATGCACTGTGTTCACGTCTGCCGAATAGCTAACAATTACTTCGTTCAAGAGGTTGGACCGGATCGTATGCGTAAAATGCAGCACGGATGAGATCGCGGGGCTGGTCCACTTCGATTTCACCGTCGCATAGTTCGCCGCTGACCACAGTGTCGGAATGAAATCCTGATCGTAGGAGTCCTGCGTGAAGCGGACAAAAGCCCGCATCTTGTCGTTGAAGTTGTGGTCGATCTTGTAGGTGTCTTCGCGGAAATTTGTGGGCAGGCTGGGTGACGCACGATACGCGGTTATTCCGGCATTGGGCACAGGAATCAACGCGTTCAGCAACGAAGCGGCTGTCGGATCGATCGGAACGACGTCGTTGGGGTACGCGTTGCCTGTCTTCGGATCAATCGGCACCACGCACAAACCGCCCGCCGATACAGTCGGATTGAAATTCGGCGAATTCGAATCGCACTCGCTGAAATCACCCTGCCGCTCTTTTGCAGAGGGAACGGTTTGGTTCACCACCGTCCCCTGTCGGTTCGACCGCCACT
>Ga0126381_100002664_pt1 | contig 19340 bp, 14 predicted proteins | sample PanSoiMetPlot_28_FD_96465 | JGI IMG/M metagenome (GOLD analysis project Ga0126381, IMG submission 96465) | Tropical forest soil microbial communities from Panama - MetaG Plot_28 | ecosystem: Environmental > Terrestrial > Soil > Tropical forest > Bulk soil | place: Panama | collected 2016-02-17
GCAAAGCTGCGCGCCAGCAGAATGCCCAGCAGCAGCCCCGTCATCACCGTTCCAATCGCTCGCCCTCGGCGTTCCGCCGGAACCAGGTCGGGTGCCAACGGCAGCGCCACATGGGTCACCGAGGCCATGAGGCCAATCAGCACGCTCGCCCCAATCATCCACGCAAGATTCTGCGCAAGGCCCGCCAGCACGAGCGCAATCGTCACTCCCAGGTACATCCGCAGCATCAACCCGCGGCGTTCCGCGACATCTCCCAGCGGCACAAAAAACAACAGTCCCGCCGCGTAGCCCACCTGCGTCGCCACCGCGACGAAACCCACCTCGCGCGCGGTCGCACCCAGGCTCAGGCCGATGACAGACAGCAACGGCTGGTTGTAATACAGGGACGCAACGCCGACGGCGCACGCTACCCCCAGGAAGGGCAACGCCCACCGTCCACCTAGCGCTCCCTTGGACGCTATATCGGACCGCTCCACCATGTTTCCCAACTCTTTGAGTCTACACAGTTATCCGACTCCACTCTTCCACCGTCTGGCGACCTATTTCGACCATTTATCATGGATAGTTGGGCTATATGGATACCCGGATGCAGACCGAGACCATCGCGATTGCCATGTCCGGCGGCGTCGACTCCTCGACCGTCGCCGCGATGTTGCACGCCCAGGGACACACCGTCGTCGGCCTCACCCTGCAGCTCTGGAACCAGCGCCGCCTCGCTGGCCGGGAGGGCATGCCCGAGTCCGTACAGGGAAGATGCTGCTCCATCGACGACGTTTACGACGCTCGCCGGGTCGCCGAGCACCTCGGCATCCCCTATTACCTCGTCAACGCCCAGGCCCGCTTCGAGGACGAGGTCGTCCGCCCGTTCGTCTCCGAGTACCTCGCTGGTCGCACCCCCATCCCCTGCACCCTCTGCAACAACCACCTCAAGTTCGACCAGCTCCTCGCCACCGCCCGCCAGATCGGCGCCGGGAAGATCGCCACCGGCCACTATGCGCGCAACCACTTCGACCCAGCCCGGCAGCGCTGGATTCTCTCCCGTCCTTCCGACCGCTCCAAGGACCAGACCTATTTCCTCTTCGGCCTCACGCAGGAGCAGCTCTCGCGAACCCTCTTCCCTCTCGGCGAGATGGAGAAGCCCCACGTCCGCCAGGTCGCGTCCGACGCCGGCCTCTATGTAGCCAACAAGCCCGACTCGCAGGAAATCTGCTTCATTCCCGGCGGCGACTACAGCGTCTTCCTCAAGGCCTACCTCGAGGAGCAGAACGAGCCCATGCCCGATCTCTCCGGCGAACTCGTCACCACAACAGGCGAAGTCATAGGCCACCACAACGGAATCCACAGCTTCACCGTAGGCCAGCGCAAGGGCCTCGGCCTATCGTCGCCCAACCCGCTCTACGTCCTCGCCATCCACCCTGACTCCCACCAAGTCACCGTAGGTCCCGACGAAGACCTGCTCTCCCGCGAACTAATCGCCGACCGCCTCAACTGGATCTCCATTCCCGAACTGCGAGAAGGCGAAGAGATCCGCGTAACCGCGAAGATCCGCCATCGCCACACCCCCGCCCCCGCCACTCTGACAGGAGCAGGCAACGGCCGCGTCCGCGCGCTCTTCGACGGGCCGCAACGCGCCATCACCCCCGGACAGGCCGCCGTCTTCTACACGGAAGACGAGGTCGTCGGAGGCGGCTGGATCGTCTGACCGTAGCAGACAAATCTAATTGTTAATGGTGGTCATTCTGAACGAAGCCCCTGAGCGAGCCGCAGGCTAGTCGAACGGGGCGGAGTGAAGAACCCTGTATTTGGCAGTTGCTGTTGTTTTTGCTTGTTTTTAGTAGCCGATGCTGCCGTCGTCGCAGTCCTTCACCTTACCGTCGCGATTGTTGCCGGACCGCGTATCACGCCCGACCAGCACATCAATCCCGGCCTTCAACCCGGCCACCAGGCCATTGAACTCGCGAACAGGAACCTTCACAGCCTTCTGGGCCGCCGATGCAACCCCGGCCGTCGTATCCAGCACCGACGTCACCATCTCGTCTACCTTTGCTGCCTGCGCCCGTGCCTTCTGGTTCACGTCCGTGATCGTCGAATCGAACTCCTGTGCCTTCGACCGAACCACATGGCTCGTCTCCACAAAGTTGTCCGCAATGACCCGGATCTTTGGATGAACGTCATGCACAACGCTGTGGGCCGTATCGATGATCGGCAGCGCCTTCAATCGCAACTCTTCGGCAATCGCCAGCAGCCGCTTGCGGATCTTCATCGCACCGTATGCCGCCACCGCGACCACGATCGCCTGAGTCACCATGGCAACAGCAACCATGCCAACAAAGAACATCAATAGGCGCGAGTTGCCCGACGAGAGCGAGCCAGGGTCCTGCAGCCACATTCCTGCTATCAAAATTCGAGCCGCTTCCATGCAGCCTCTCTCTTAAAACAGAGTCACCAGATGCGACGAGCGCCCGGAGCCATCTCCGGGCCTCATTTCGGGAACCTACTATTGGGTCTCACGCGTCGAGCTCGAATAGGCGTCCTTGCCTGCATCAATCGCCGCCGAAAGCTTCGTCTGATGCTCCTGCACCAGCCCTTTGCCTCGCTCGACGTATTGCGACCACTGCGTACGCCCGCGCTCATAATACTCTTTACCCCGGTCGACATAGTCGTTGATCTGCTGCTTGCCCTGCTCCGCATACTCGGCTGCCCGGTCCCGGCCTTGCTGCGCCAGTTTGGCGGCCTTCTCTTTTGCGTCGAGCGCGCTTGCCCTCAGGTCTTCCCGGGTCTCTTTGCCGGCTTTAGGAGCGTAGAGCACGCCTGCCAGTGCACCGATACCAAGACCTGCAAGGAACCATCCCAATCCGCTAACGTTGTTGTCGTCTGACATGCTGTTCTCCTCTTCCAGAATCGAATACGGAACTGCTTCGCTCCTTCGCTGTTATAACCCAAAGCCTTTCCGGGATGGGATCGCGTAGGAAACGCCTACGGCCTGGCTCAAGCATACTCTCTATGCATCGAGGTCCATACAAAAACCAGGCATCCATCGGTGGATGCCCGTCCCCGAGTTTAGGTTGTGCGTCTTTATACCCGCTACACCCACCCCCGTCCCTACTGCGTCTTATATAAGGAGCGGCAAACGGCACAGCCGTCGTATCAGATACGAATCGCTCGAATTAGAGTTACATTGTTCGTAGCTAGGCAACCATTCGCAAACCCGAAAAGAGATCGCATGAATATCCCGATACCCGGCCCCACATCACGTTCCCTTGTTGCCACCACAGTACTTGCAGTCGCACTTACACTATCTGGCTGTAAGAGCTCGACACCTGCACCTGCCACCGATGACGCCACGGTCTCGACGGCTCTCCAGAGCCGCATCTCTGGTGACAGTGCGCTCAGCTCCGAGCCGATCCAGACTTCCGTCCAGAACGGCGTCGCTACCCTCAACGGCACTGTCAGCAGCGAAGCTGCCCGCTCGCTTGCTGCCTCCGACGCAGCCCAAGTCCCTGGAATCAGGACTGTGGTCAACAACCTCACAGTACAAGCGCCCGCTCCAGCGGCCGCTGTGGCAACCCCACCACCGGCGCCTGAACCCACGCCAAAGCCTACTGCTGTGAAGAAGTCCCCCAAGCCCGAAAGTAAGCCCCAGCCAGCGCCCATCGAGCGCGCCCCAGCAGTCGCCGAGTCCACTCCTCCTCCCGCACCCGCTCCCGCTCCAATTCCCGTCGCCCCGCCTCCCCCTCCGCCACCAACGTTTCGTAACGTAACCATTCCTGCTGGAACCACGATCCCCGTTCGCATCACCCAGTCCCTCGATAGCGGCACAACGCAGCAGGGCCAAAGCTTCTCCGGAACTATCGCAACCGATGTCATTGTTGAGGGCCTCGTCGCGATCCGGCAGGGTACGGGCGTAAGTGGCCGCGTCTCAGCCGTGCAGGAAGCAGCACACTACAAGGGAAGCTCCCTGCTGTCCATCGAACTAGTCAGCATCAACCGCCACGGAGACAGCCTCGCCGTCTCAACCGATCCGTATACCGTCGAGGGCAAAGGCCGTGGTAAGAACACCGCGGAAAAGGTGGGCGGCGGAGCAGCAGTCGGAGCCGTCCTCGGCGGAATCTTCGGTGGTGGCAAAGGTGCCGCCATAGGCGCAGCGTCAGGCGGCGCTCTCGGCGCCGGGGCCAACACCGTCACCCGCGGAGAGCAGGTAAAAATCCCGTCCGAAAGCCTTGTCAACTTCAAGCTCCAGAACTCTCTCGCAATTCGCGTCTCGACCTCTAGCACTCTCAGCACAACCGGCGGCGACCAGAACCAGAATCAGCGACGTCCTATGAATCCTCCACAGGACCAACCACAACAGCCTCAGTAAGTTCACGCTCCTTTAGTCCTCGCCAAAATAACGATTCGGCAGCCGCTCTCCCGGCTGCCGAATCAGCCTCATTGGTGTAGACTCATCCTCACTCGACGGCATCAGACAAACAGTTCGTTCAACGAAAAAATCTGAGGGCTCGCTCTTGACGCAGGCATCTTCCACAGCCGCAAAACGATCGGCAGGCTACCTCACGTTCACTCTGCATGCCCATCTGCCCTACGTGGTCAATCATGGTACGTGGCCGCACGGCATGGAATGGCTCCACGAGGCTGCAGCAGAAACTTACCTGCCATTCCTCCGCGTATTGCGCAATCTTGAGCGCGATAAGATACGCTTCAACTGCAATCTAAATCTCTCGCCAATCCTGCTTGAGCAGCTCTCGCACCCTGTCTTCATCGCTGAGTTCCCCAATTACCTAAGTCGCAAGATCGTCGCGGCCCGCGAAGACGAAGCCTACTTCATTCAGGCCGGCGAAGCGCACTTGGCTGAGACTTCACGCTTCTGGTACCGCTTCTTTCTTCAGGCTCTTGAAGATTTCCGGGCTCTCAACGGCAGCATCATCTCCGGTTTTCGCCACTTCAACGACATCGGGCTTATCGATATCATCACCTGTGGCGCAACCCACGGTTACATGCCGTTGCTCGGCACCGACGAGAGCGTGCGCGCGCAGATTCGCACCGCTGTCGCTACCCACACTCGCCACCTGGGTCGACATCCTCGCGGTATCTGGGCTCCCGAGTGTGGCTATCGCCCTGCGGGCTTCTGGAACTACCCGGTCTCATTCGCAGACGGCGCGCCATCACCGCCGGGGTTCGATCGCATCGGCGTCGAGCAGGCCCTCTCGGAATCCGATATCGAGTTCTTCTTCGTAGACACCCATCTAGTCGAACACGGTCATCGAGTCCCCTCACCGTACGAATTGCTGAATGGCGCCATCCCTACCGACGAACAAACCGAGCAGATGACGCATGCCTCGCATCGTTGGCTCTATCAGCCCTACTACGTCGACGGACCCTACGATAAGCGCTATGCCACCACAATCTTCCCTCGCGATCCGCGTACTGGAGTCCAGGTCTGGTCAGGTGAGAACGGCTACCCCGGCGACGGCGTCTACCTCGACTTCCACAAGAAACGCTGGCCCGGAGGTCATCGCTATTGGCGCGTGACCGGCTCCAAAGTCGATATGGGCGATAAGGAACCCTACTACCCGCAGGACGCCGCCGAACGGGTCAGGTCTCACGCCTCACACTTCGTTCATCTCGTCTACGAAGCGCTCAAATCCGGCTTTAACGATTCCATTCCGCCGATCCTCTGCGCCCCCTTCGATGCAGAACTCTTCGGTCACTGGTGGTTTGAAGGCTCCCTCTGGCTAGAGTCCATCGCGCGCATCCTGCACGACTACGACACCGGCATCGAATTCATTAGCGCCTCCGAATATCTCGAAAAATATCCGCGTGCGGGCTTCATCGCAATGCCCGAGGGCTCTTGGGGTGCGGGGGGCGACAGCCACGTCTGGATGAACCCTGAGACGAACTGGACCTACACTCACATCTACCCCGCCGAGCTATACACCCGCGACGTCGCCACCGCGGGGCTCTGGCGTAATTCCGCACTCGGTACGCGGATCGCAAAACAGCTCTGCCGCGAACTTCTCCTCCTCGAGTCCTCTGACTGGCAGTTCCTCATCACGACTGGAGCCGCGCGCGACTACGCCGAAGCCCGCTTCGTCACCCACAACGATCAGTTCAATGAAATGAAAGCCATCTGGCAGGCCTTCGAGTCCAACGGCCAGCTCACCCCTGCGCAGGAGAACCGCCTGAGCGAACTCGAAGAGCGCGACAACATCTTCCCCGACATAGACCCTGGGTTCTGGGCTACCGGTGCAAAGGAAGCTCATCACGAGCAGGCAACTGCCCCACCACCCACGGCCACGCCTGCTCCGCAGCTCGGTTGATCACGCAACCATCGTTGGTCCGCCGGTCGCTCGCTATGAAGCAGGCGGAACAACCGAGAGATCTCGCGCCCAGCCCTCATGTTCAAGGGTAAGCACCTCATACACAACAGCAGCGCCGTTGGCATCAAGGGCTGAGAGCGTCTCGTAGCGCGACGGCCAGCAGCGAAAGACATTGAAGGACAATACTCGACGGCCGACCATGTCGAAAAAGTCGATCGTGATCTCCTTCCGAAATTCGGCCGCCTCTCCCGTATTGCCCGGCGCAGATCCCTGCACCAGGCTCGCCCACGTCTCAAACGCATTGTCGAGGCTCCGCCCGCGCTCGAGCGTGATCGGTTGATAGCTCGTCCTTCCCGGCGACTTGCTTGAAACCGTCGGGGACCCGCCATCGCGGTGCTCCACAACTTCAGTTGTGCGCACAAGTGGGCTCACCTTTGAGATTCCACTGATGTACTGTCCGTCCCACTTCACCTTGAAGTTAAAGTCCTCAAGAATCGCGCCCCGCCCCGTATTTATCGCCGCCATACAGCGCACCTCGATAGGAATTTCGCCCTCGTACGAGCCCCACGCATCCCGAACACCGCAGTAATCAGACACTCTACTACGCCTCACCCTGGCCATACACTGGACAAGTGGCCGGCGAGACCAAATCCCCACTCATCCTCTGGCATCTCCTCTCACTCGACGCTCCCACCGCCGCCGCCGTCTGGACATGGTTCATCGCCGCAGCCAATCACATCCGTCTGCCTTGGAGCGCCCCGCTCGCCATGTTCGTCGCCGTCTGGTCCCTCTACGCATCCGACCGCCTTCTTGACACCGAAGACCTCGAACTGCGCCATCGCTTCCACCAACAGCACCGCAACGCCTTCCTCGCAGGCATCGCCCTCGCGTCTCTAACCCTCGCGCTCCTCCTGCCTCGAATCCCGCCCGAGAGCATCCACCTCTATCTCATCCTCGGCGGACTCGTCTTCGCCTACTTCATCGTCATCCACGCCACGCGCAGCGCACACCGCCTTCCCAAAGAACTCGCCGTCGGAGTTTGCTTCGCCGCGGCCACCTTCATCCCGACAGTCTCACGCCGCCCCGAACTCCGGCTGCACCTGATTCCTCCGGCAATCCTCTTCGCCGCGCTCTGCAGCCTCAACTGCCTCTTCATCTACTCGTGGGAACACGACGCTAGACCCTCAAGCCACCCTCCCCACTTCACCACGCAGTTCTCACTCCGCCACCTTACTTTGCTCGCGGTCATTAATACCGGAGCCAGCACTGCGCTAGCCCTCTTTGATCGTTACTGCCCATGGCCCATCCCCGCCGCGACCGCAATATCCACCGCGACCTTGCTCGTGCTTCACGCACGCCGAAACCGACACTCTCCACTCACCCTCAGGGCCGCCGCCGATCTCGCACTCCTCACCCCCATCCTTCTCATCCCGTTACTATGAAAACCCGTCGAATAAATTTCGATCGCATCGCCCGCCATTGCGCGAACCAGCAACACATAAGATGAAAGCCGCTAATGTCAATTTCGATCTCATTGCCCGCCCATATCGCACCCTCGAACACATCACTCTTGGCCGCGCACTTGAGCGCACTCGTCTCCATTACCTCCCCACCGCCGCACACTCGACAAACGTACTCGTCCTCGGCGACGGCGATGGCCGCTTCCTCGCATTCCTGCTGGCTGCAAACCCGAACCTTCGCGCTACAGCCATCGACACCAGCGCGGCCATGCTCCGTCTTTTGCGTCAACGCTGCGAGGCAACTATTCCCGACGCTGACAAGCGACTGCGCATCGTCCAATCCGACGCCCTCACCTTCGCTCCTGCAGAGTCCTACGACCTCATCGTCACCCACTTCTTTCTCGACTGCTTCTCGCAACTCGATCTCGACTCTCTCATCTCCCGCCTTGCTCCATCGCTCGCACCCAAAGGCCTCTGGCTACTCTCCGACTTCCACATCCCCGCAGGCCGTCTTGCCGTTCCCGCGCGCATCTTCGTCCGCGGCCTTTACCTCATCTTTCGCATCCTCACCGGCCTTCGCGTCACACAACTCCCTGACCACGCCAGTCCGCTCACCCGCGCCGGCCTCTCGAGAATCGCCAGTCACAGCTATCTGGGCGGTATCCTCACTACGGAGCTCTGGCAGGCTCCGCTCTGAATCTCCCCCAACCCGGTTCCATGTTCCCGCATCACATTGAAAGTACGGCTAAAATCTCCTATGTTGCGAACACGTCTCGCCATCGCCGTTGCGCTGCTCGCCACCTCGTCCATACTTCATTCCCAGCCGGTCGTCGCCACCAATTCTCCCAACGGGGCACCCCTCTCCCAGCGCGTCGTCGCCTACACCATCGACGCCCGTCTCGACACCGACCACAAAACAATCGACGCCATCCAGACCCTCACTTACCACAACCTCACGGGCCAACAGCTCACTACCTTCCCGTTCCACCTCTACCTCAATGCCTTCCGCCCTCAGTCCACCTTCGCCACCGAAACCCATCGTTACGGCGGAGTCCGAGGTGAGCTCGGTGGTGACAGTTACCCCTCCGAGGATCTCGGCGAGATCACCATCTCCCACATCGACGCCGACACCTACGGCGACCTGACCTCCACACTCCACTTCATCGCCCCCGACGACGGCAACCAGCAGGACCACACCGTCGCCGAGATTACCCTCCCTCGGCCGCTGGCGCCCAACGACTACATCACGTTCCACATAGCCTTCCACGACAAGTTCCCGCTCTCCGTCGCCCGCAACGGCTACAAACGCGACTTCATCATGGGCGGCCAGTGGTTCCCCAAAGTCGGAGTCTTCTGGCATGGCGCCTGGAACTGCCACCAATATCACGCCGCAACCGAGTTCTTCTCCGACTTCGGCACCTACACCGTCCACCTCACGCTTCCCCGCAACTACATCGTCGGAGCGACTGGCGTTCCAACCTCCAACCAGATGAACACCGATGGCACCAAAACACTCGGCTACTACGGCGAGGACATCCACGACTTCGCCTTTGCCGCCAGTCCCCATTTCGTCGCCACAGACGGCACCTACCTCTCCTCGCTCGGCCCTGTACAAATCCATGTCCTGGCGCTCGCCGCACATCCTCACATCGGCCAACGCTATCTCGACATCACGATGAAGACCATGCAGCGTTTCGAGCAGTGGTACGGCCCCTATCCCTACAAAATCATCACCGTCATCGACCCCGAGCCCGGCGCCGAGATGGAGGGCATGGAGTACGCTACACTCTTCACCGCCGACGGAAGCTGGTACGGCCCGCTTAACGTAGCCGAGCTGACCTGCGCGCACGAGTTCGGCCATCAGTACTGGCAAGGCATGGTAGCAACCAACGAGTTTGAAGAAGCCTGGCTCGACGAAGGCATTAATTCCTACTCCGAGGTCAAATCGCTCGCCGCCATCCTCGGCCCCAACACCTCCGGTCTCAACCGTTCCTGGGCCAACCTCAGCGACGCCGGCTATCAGCGCACAACTTATCTCATGTCGCCCGACTACGACCCTGTCACGCGCTTCGCCTGGAAGTTCCGCGACTTCGAATCTTACGGGGACATCACCTACGGAAAGTCCGCCACGCTGCTCGCCACACTTGAAGGCATCATCGGCCGCGACACGATGGACGAAGCCATGCGCACATACTTCCAGCGCTTCCGCTTCACCCATCCCACAACCGAAGACTTCCTCCGTACCATCGAAGAGGTTGCCGTCGCCCATGGCAAAGCCACCCGTCCCAATCAAAGCAATATCACGGAAGGCGGCACCGGAGTCGAAGAGCCTCTCCTGAGTTTGTCGAAGGGACCCGCCGTTGAAGCTACGCCGCAAATTCTCGCTCCTGTTCCACAATTCACGCCAAAGGGCTCCCCCGACTTCGCAACAGCACCTGTAGTCAACTCAAGCCTTCGCCCATTCTTCAATCAAGCCGTTTTCGGAACTCAGATTCTCGACTACGCCGTCGAAAGCATCTCCTCCAACCCCACTCCCTGGTGGCAGCCCGCAACCGGAAACCAGATGTACGAAGACAGTCTTTATGTCCGTCGCAAAGGCGACTTCATCCTCCCTGTCACCGTCGAGATCACCTTCGCCGACGGCTCCCGCATTCGTGAGCACTGGGATGGAGTAGATCGCTGGACACGATTCAGCTACACGCGCAACTCCCGCATCCTCTCTGCCGAGATTGACCCCGATCACGCCATCCTGCTCGACAAACAGTTCTTCAACAACAGCTATTCCACTCGTCCCAACCCTGTCCCCGCGCGCAAACTCACCAATATCTGGCTCTCCCTTCAACAACTCGCTGCCCAACTCGTCGCATGGATGGTATGAAGCTCGTATGAAGACCGAGGCCTATCGAATGTCACCTCGCCGCAACATACTCATTCACGGTCTCGGCATCGCTTTGCGCCGCTTCCCCGCATTTCTCTGGACCTATATCTTCAACCTCGCGCTGGCGTTTATTTTTTCGATCAGTCTCAAACTTCGCCTGTCGACTATCCTCGACCACTCGATCGCCGCGCAGCGCCTTTCGTCCGGCTTTGACCTCAGCGCCGCAGCCGAGAGCTTCATGCACCTCAGCGATTCTCCCGGCGGGTCCACAGGCACTACCGCCGGCAGCCTCGGCATCCCAATCTTCTTCATCATCTATTTCATCCTCGTCCCCGGAACTCTCTACTGCTACCTCACTCACACTCGCGCTCGACTCGGAACCCTCCTTCGCCGGGGACTCTTCCACTTCTGGCGTTTTGTTCGCATCACCATCGTCGCCCTCATCGTCGCTATCATCGTGCTCGGTCCGCTGTCGCTGCTTCGGAGACAATGGAATAGCTCCATCGACGAGAGCTTGGTCGGTCGGCCAGCTCTCATCCTCACCCTCGCCGGCGCAGCCGTAGTCCTTCTCTTTGCCTCGCTTCTGCGCCTCTACTTCGATCTGGTCGAAACCTACACAGTCCAACTGGGAACAACACTCCTCCCAAGCGGCAAGCCCGACCGCCGCATCCGCCGCACATTCCGTCCCGCCTTGCGCACCCTCCGCGCAAACTTCTTCCGCGCATGGCTCACCTTCCTCTTCATTGCCGTCCTCGGAGCCGCCGCTATGCTCTTGTCCGCTCGCACCGTCGTGCATATGCTCGCGCAACCACGCGTCTGGCCGATGTTCCTCATGGCTCAGGCAGGTCTCTTCCTCATGCTCTTCGCTCGGTTTTGGCAGCGTGGGGCCGAGGTCTCGCTCGTCCAGCAGAACCCCATCCCACCCAATCCCGCATTCGTCGATACCTATTCCAGCGCCTACCGGCCCTCCACACCACCACCGCCTCATCCTCAACTGCCAGCGGAGCCTGAGCCCGCCGTAGCCCCGGATCCGATACCCAATCCCGAGCCAGCCGTACCCGCGCTCGAGCAACCCGATCCCGGAGTCTTCCACCATGACCCGCAGAAACCCCAAATCTGACAACGCTAGCTTGAAGCGAAATTTCCACAGCACTTCTTGACAGCCTTGTTAATCTTTAAGTAGGAGAAGCAGAGCCCGGCCATTCGGCCGGGCTTCATATTTGAACTCAGCAAAACAAGCCTCCGACGGGGGAATGAACAGCAAAGTCCAGACCTAACATTTTTAGTTTGAATACTTTGCACACTTTTAACCGGGAGGGGAGGTCCAACCGTCTCAACCGATTGCGCGAATATGAACGATCCGGACAGGACACCGAAATTCACAAAGGCAACCGCTTTAAAATGGTCAACCTATGAATCTATTCATCCTCCGGCACGCCAGCGCAGGCATTCAGCGCAACAATCCTCTCCTCGACGTCAAGCGCCCACTCGACAAGGAAGGTAAGCGGCACTGCCTTCATCTCGCGCACGTCCTCAATGCGATGAAGATACACTTCGACCTCATCGTCTCCAGCCCGCTTAAGCGTAGCCTCCAGACCGCTTCGCTAGTGGGCAACGAGACCGGGTACGAATCTCAAATCCTGTTGTCCAATTCGCTGGCCCCCGCGGCGACCCTGCAGGATTTTCACAAGCTCCTGCAGGAGTCCAACCACTACGAGAACATGCTCGTCGTGGGCCACAATCCCAACCTTACCCTCTTCCTTTGCTCCGTGCTGGTACCAGCCTCGGCTTCAACTGTGCCTCAGATACGGCTCCGCAAGGGCTCTCTCGCACGCGTCTCGTTCACCCGTGGCCCGGGCACGTTGACATGGCTGCTCGACCCACGCACCGTCCGGACCCTCTACACTACCTCGACGAAGAGCTCGCGACGGAAGACCTCGCGAAAATAAGGCGCCTCTTTCTTCAGCGACCACGCTTCCAGCTCCGCGCCTCCACGCCCCGGAACAAGTTCCAGTAACACCCGCTTGGGATAAACATGCGTGCGCAGTTGCACCACCGCGCTCGCGCGGTCCTGGTTCAGCGCAACCGCGAGCCGCAGCAGCACGATTCCCCGCACGATGTTGACATGCTGTTCCAAGGGAATCATTCGCATGATACGGTCCATCGGGTCCGGACGCGTCTTGCCCAGGTATCGCGCCAGCGCGCTCACAATCGCCCTCTGCTCCGGAGAAAACCCGAAGATCTCCGAGTTCGCCAGAATGTATTGCGTATGCCGGTGGTGCCCCTGGTGGTTCATAAACTTACCGACGTCCTGCATCATCGCCGCCGACTCCAGCCATAGCCGGTACTCCTCCGGAAGCTCATGCACCTTGACCATCGAGTTGAATAGCTGCACGACGTGCTGCCGCATCGGCTCAACGCTCTTCAGTTCGATCCCATATCTCTGGCAGACCTCAAGCACTCCGGCCCAGCGCTCGCTCTCGATCTTCTGGTGAACCGAAGCCCGCAGGTCGACATCTCCCAGCATCTGCGCCAGTACCCCATCCCGCAGCCCTAGAGGCGAGTAGCGAAAATCCTTCAACCCAAACCGCTCCATCAGGTCCACATAAACCAGCGCTCCGCCAATGATGATCTCCGAGCGTCGCGGCCCGATCCCCGGAACCGCCGCCCGCTCTTCGTTCGTCATCTTTATGAGCCGCTCCGTCATGCGACGCACCTCCACGGTGGTCGCTGTCATCTGCCCTACGTGCTCCAGCCGCTTCTTTTGGAGCGACCTCTTTCCTGCTGTCTTCCTCGCAACGTGACCGCTCGCTTCAGCCAGCGCAGCCGCCGTACCAGACGTCGCAATCACCAGGCCCACCCGCGGCACACCAATCTTCCGCACTGCCTTCTTCATCTCGCGGTCGATGAACTGCTTCAGCCGCGCCACGTCCTCCTTCGCCGGAGGATCCGTCGCCGTAAGAAACTCCTGCTGCAACCGCACCGCACCCAGCGACATGCTCGCCATCGACTTGATCCGGCCGCCATCCGACAGCGTCACCTCGCAGCTCCCGCCCCCAAGATCGACCATCAGGCACCGCCCCCGTGCTCCCACCTCATGCGTGACCACCCCCAGATGAATCAGGCGCCCCTCCTCAAGCCCGGAGATCACCTCCACGTCCCACCCCGTCGCCGACCGAACCCATTCCGTAAACGCATCAGCGTTGCGGGCATCGCGTAGCGCGCTTGTCGCCACTACGCGAACCTTATCAGCGACATGCAACTGTACCGCTTTGTGAAAACGCTTCAGCGCCCGAATCGTTGCCGCCATCGCCTCCGGAGAGATCACTCCGGTCTGAAAGACACTTTCACCCAGCCGCGTCACCTCACGGTCTTCATGAAGCGTCTTCAGCCGGTGCATCTGCACGGCTGCAATCTTCAATCGGCAGGAGTTAGATCCAATATCAACTGCGGCAAACGTAGGCATCAATTCGTCTTTATCTCCAGAAAACAAAAAATGTCGTCACAAGCAAGATACATCTCCAGAGTTACACAATAGACCGTCGATTTATCTCGTTCTCACATTTATCCTTAAGAGTGCTGTCCTAAAACATGATCGAACAAACCCTCCCTCAGCGCGCCGAACGAAGCGACATCGCCCCGCCCGCTCTTCGGCGTCCCGTATCGCTGCTTCTACTCATAGGTCTCTGGCTCGCGGTCTTCTTCGCCTCGCTCTTCGCACCACCCATACTCGACGACGCCGACGGAACCCACGCTAGCGCTGCCCGCCACATGGCACTCACCGGTGATCTCGTCACCCTCAAGGTTGACGGAATTCGCTACCTTGAAAAGGCCCCGCTCCCGTACTGGCTCGACGCCCTGAGCTTCCGTATCTTTGGATTCAATACGTTCGCGGCGCATCTCCCGCAGGCCATCGGGGTCCTTCTTCTCGCGCTTCTCGGATACCTCTGGGCCGACCACGCCTTCCGCCCTCGAACCGCGCTCTACACAGGTCTAACCATACTCACCTGCACCGGAGTCTTCCTCTTCACCCGCATCTACATCCCCGAGGTCCTGCTCTCACTCTTCCTCTGCACGGCGCTCTATTGCCTGCTTGCGGCACTCAGCAACCCGTTCACGGTCGTCTCAACTGAGTTTGGATCCTTTGCCTCAGCCACGCGACGCCCCTCCTCCAGCCCGGCCTTTCACGCCTATGTCATGTGGGTCGCACTCGCTCTGGCTGTACTCACAAAGGGGCTCGTCGCGCTGGTCTTCTTCTTTGGAGCCGCAACCGTCTACCTCATCCTCACCGGCGACTACACACGCATCCGCGTCCTCAAGCCCATCAGCGGACTTCTACTCTTCCTCGCCATTGCAACTCCCTGGCACATCCTCGCTGGACTGCGGAACACCGGCGGCATGAACGGCCACGGCTTCTTCTGGTTCTATTTCGTCAACGAGCACCTACTGCGTTTCTTAGGCAGACGATTCCCGAAGGATTACAACAAGCTTCCCGGTTATCTTTTCTGGAGCCTCCACGTCGTGTGGCTCTTCCCTTGGAGCCTCTTCCTCCCCGTCGCCTTCATTAAGGGCTACCGCGTTTTCATGCAGCGGCGAACAGCCTCCCGCTACGCCTCCCGCCTTCGCAACTTTGACGATCACCACAGTGACGCATCCCCCGGCCTCTTCCGCTACGTCCGCTACTCCGTCGATACCTTCGCCACCCGCACCACTCTGCTCCTCACTCTCTACGCCGCTTTAGTCCTGATCTTCTTCTCGATCTCCACCAACCAGGAGTACTACACCTTTCCGGCATACCTGCCGATCCTGATGCTCATAGCAGCCGCAATCCGTCGCGCCGAACTCCATTACGACTCAGAACCGCTGTTCCGCCGCTGGCTCACAATCGCGCACGCTACCTACACCGTCGTTGGCGTCGCGGCGGCGGCAACTTTGGCCTACGGTCTCTGGACATCCCGCAATCTCCCCTTCGTACCCGACATCGGAGACCTTCTGGCCCACCGTGGCGTAGGCGACTACACCCTCTCCATGTCGCACTTCTTCGACCTCACAGGCCCTAGCTTCGCCGCGCTTCGTCTCCCCGCTTCGCTCGCAGCCGTTACCCTCGCCATCGGACCAGCTGTCGCCTGGACCCTCCGTACCCGCCAACATCATCTCGCCTCTACCATCGCAGTTGCCGTCACAAGCGCCGTATTCCTCATCGCTGCACACATCGCCCTCGTACGCTTCGGCCCTATGCTCTCCTCGCAGGTTCTGGCCGAAAAGATTCAGGAACTTGAAGACGACCGCCTCATCTCCCGCGACACTCGCGTTATGCTCTACGGCGATCAGTCTTATGGTGCCTCCATCCCCTTTTACCTCGGCCAAAACGTTGATCTCGTCAACGGTCGCTCCTCATCCATGCTCTTCGGCTCCACTTTTCCCGACGCCCCTCCCATATTCCTCACGCAAAATGATCTAATACATGTATGGGGAACCGGAGAGCGCAAGATTCTCTTTGTCCCTCTTGAAAAACGCGACGAGGTAGACCACCTCCTCGGCGAGAACAAGGTATTTATCAAAGAAACATCCGGCAAGGCCCTATTCACTGATCGCCCGCTCGATCGCCCATAAGTAATACCTAAAGTTGCAGTTGACAATCGCTCCCTGACGCCTGAGAGTTGAAGCAAAAATATAAAAACTCAGCGGCGGGCAGCAGAATTATTCCGAGATACGATCCTCTTGTCCTTCACAGCAGACCAATTCGCCTCAACCCAGACGATTCTCCACCCCGAAGCCTTTGAATCGATCCAGGCAGTTCCATCCACCACTACAACTGCGCCCACACGTAGCTGGAGCCCTCGTTCGCTTGCGCTGCTCGTCGTCTCTTGGCTCTTACTCCAGATCGGCGGGCTCTTCTCCCCCGGCCTGCTCGACGACGTCGATTCGATCTACACAGAGATCGCTCGCGAGATGCTCCAGCGCCACGATTTCGTCACTCCCTATATCAACGGGGTGCGCTTCTTTGACAAGCCTCCGCTTATGTATTGGATGGCCGCCGGATCCATGCGTATCTTTGGTCCATACGATTGGGCCGCAAGGCTCCCTCTTGCCATCTCAGTGCTCGCGCTCCTTTTCGCGATCTACGCGCTCGGAATTCGCCTCTTCCGTCACATCTCGCCGGCATCAAGTCCCGACCGCGGAGGACTCTACGCCGCGCTCGCGATGGCAACCGGGATCGGACCTTACCTTTACACCCGTTTCTACATCCCCGACATTCTGCTTGCCCTATGGATGACGCTTGGCGTTCACCTCTTCCTGATCGCCCTCGATAGAGTCCAGAATGACCAGCCGACCCATCGTGCGCCACAGCCCTCCGCGCTCAAACCATGTCTAGCTTTCGCCGCTGTCATGGCCCTCAATGTACTCACCAAGGGACTCATCGGCCTCGTCTTCCCCATCGGCTTCATCATCTTCTACCTGCTGATCACTCGGCAGCTCCGTCTCCTGCTTCGCCTGCATCCGCTGGCGAGCACCTTCGCCTTCCTCGCCATTGCTGCGCCATGGCACATCCTCGCTGCACTGCGCACGCCATCCATCTCCTTGCCTGCAGGCGTCGGACTCCCGGCACACGGAGGCTGGGCATGGTTTTATCTCTACAACGAACACATCGCGCGATTCCTCGGCCGCCGCATTCCCCACGACTACGGCCAGGTGCCCATTCCTCTCTTCTGGCTGCTCTCTGCTCTATGGGTTATGCCCTGGGCTGCCTTCCTACCGGGAGCGGTCACTCATTCCGTCCGCACTCTCCGCAACCGCGCAAAGCTCGGCGCCGACGATCCCGCCGCATCCCAATGGGTCGGCGAAAACGAAGCTGCCCTCTCACTTCTCCTCTGGGCTGGTCTGGTTCTCGGCTTCTTCACCCTCTCCAGTCGCCAGGAATATTACAACCTGCCCGCTCTCCCGGCTCTCGCTCTTCTCGCTGCCGGCCTGCTCACTCGCGCCGACGCCGCCGTGGAAGCCTCGCGCCGATACGCTGCCGTAAACGCGGGAGCCGAATTCACCTCCTTCTGCGACTCACCTGTTAAGGGCGACACCACTGCTTGCCGGAGCGCTCTCATCTGGTCGCTCTATCTCCTTGTCCCCATCACAACGCTCATCGCCGTCGTCTGCGGCTATTTCGCCCTCGCCGCTCCCCGCACAGCACCCGGCACCGATATCGCTTCGCTGATCGCAGCCGATCCCGAGTTCTACAACCTCTCCCTCGGCCACCTCTTCGACCTAACCGGCGCTGCCATGGGCCTCTTCCGCGGCCCGCTCGTGGCGGTCGTCCTCAGCATGATCGCTATCGGCCCCGGCAGCTATCTCATCCGGCGCCGAGGTCGTACCGCTGCTGCGAACCTTACTCTCGCCGCTGGCATGGTCGTTACACTCCTCGCAGCTCACGAAGGTCTCGCGCGCTTCTATCCCATCCTCGGATCAAAGGAACTCGCGCTCGCCATCAATCAAGTCCAGCAAGCCAGCCCGCGCCCCGACGACCTCATCATCCTCGATGGCGAGTTAACCTCCGGCTCAACGCTCGTTTTCTACACGCACCAGCAGGTACATCTCATCAACGGCAACGTCAATGGCCTCTGGTATGGCAGCTTCTGGCCCGACGCCCCGAAGATCTTCGAGACCGAGCGGAGCCTCCGCGAGCTTTGGTCCAGCCCTCGCCGAATCTTCCTCTTTACCTATAACCCGGATGCTCGGACTCGAGACCTCGATCCTTACAATAAGGTGCGCATCCTCGCGTCAGCCGGCGGCAAGACGCTGATCTCCAATCAGGCTCCATCCATCCACCACTAGCTGATGTGCTTGTATCGCCCATCAGGAGTAATCAGATACTCCCCGCCGTGATAGTGCACCTTCGCGGGCAGATAGCTCGCAAACCAGATGATCGATCCCAGCAGATCTCGCAGAGGATAGATCAACGTCTGCCAAACCCACTTCGTCTCACCCAGAGCGTTCAACATCACGCCAGCCTGTATCCAACGGTTCACGCAGCTTCCAAGCAGCCAAAGAAATCCCAGCCCGGGCCGTCCCGCTAGAACTCCCCACAGCAGCCCGAGTACCCCAAATGGCACACTGAACGTCAGCCCCGTCCCAAGATGCCCCCCCGGGCGAGATCTCCGCGTACTCTGCATCCATCGCAACTGATTACGAAACGAAGCCTTCAATGATGTCTCCGGCACAACCAGCCGAATCACGTCCGGAGCCATGATCACGCCTTGTCCCTGCTCCGCCAGCCGTTTGCCCATCACATAGTCTTCCGCCTGATACTGGCCTAAGTCTGCATAACCGCCGGCATCGTAAAAAGCCTGCCGCCGCTGCACCACAAGCACACCAAGCGCGAACTTTGTGCCCCCCTCCACCATGTCCGCCACCAACACGCCCGAGCCCATTTCTACGCTCTTGCCCACTGCGTCCAGTTGCGTCGCAAGATTCGAAACATCCGCCGTCCCCAGGTAGAGACAGGAAGACAGCGCCAACTTCGGATCCGCAAAAGCCTGAACCGCTCGCCTCAGAAAACCCTGATCAATCCGGGCGTCGGCATCGCTCGTCACGATATGCTCGTATCGTGCGGCCTTGGCCATCACACCAAGCGAGTACATCTTGGCGTTCGGATACTCCGGCTCCCGGCACGTCCGATAACGTGCCTGCACC
>Ga0126381_100002665_pt1 | contig 19340 bp, 12 predicted proteins | sample PanSoiMetPlot_28_FD_96465 | JGI IMG/M metagenome (GOLD analysis project Ga0126381, IMG submission 96465) | Tropical forest soil microbial communities from Panama - MetaG Plot_28 | ecosystem: Environmental > Terrestrial > Soil > Tropical forest > Bulk soil | place: Panama | collected 2016-02-17
TCCAGTCACGAGGGTGCGCAAGGCCGGTGATTGACTCCGCACCCAGCAAGGTCGGATCCGCACCCGCCAAGAACGGCGCACGCGCCCTCTTCGCGATTTTAGCCATGATCCGCAGAAGCTCCATATCGTCGCCCTCAGGTCCGAAACTATAGTTCCCGATCACCAGCGCCCACGGATCCGCGCCCGGCATCTGCATCCCTTTCTCCACAAGAAGCCGAAAAACTCCGGTTCGTTGGACATCCGCGGAAGACTTCAGATCGGCTGCGAGTTCGGCCTTTGATATGTCGAACAAGTAGATCTTCAGTAGGGGCCCCGTCTCTATTTGACGAACAAGAAAGAACGTTGCGCGCCAAATAGCTTCCAGGGCCTGGAAATCGGGATGGTGCAGGACCGTCCTCATCGCGTCGCCGACGGCTTGGTCGACCGCGCCAACGATTTCCGCCTGCCTCGGGTCAGGTGCCACTACCGAATACCTGGCTGCAAGCTGCCGGGCAAAGTCGCTTACTTCATCTGCCTTCCGCGTGGCTTGCTCCACCACGCCCCGGGCCTCAGTCTGTTCAATCATCTCGTCGAGCAAACTGCCGGTGGCGAGCCGCAGTGGACGCGGTGCCAGCACAGTGGAATCCTCGGCTGTCCGGCCGGGGCTTTGAGACGACTGGACCAACAATCCGGCATCTCGCGCCACATCTCCGAAGGTCGCAGGGTTTTGCAACTTTGCTCTCAGTTCGCGAAGCCGGGAAAAGACTGAGTGCTCGAACAACCGGTCTGGATGGAAATCATCCAGCCCCGAGAAACGCAGAGCGATCGGATCGCCTTGTTCCGTTGCGAAATGAAGTTCGACTTTGAGTCCGGCCAACACTTCATCAAAATTGTCGCGGTCCACCAGAATCGGACGGCGTTCGCCCAGAGTCTTGGCATCCTTCAGTCCGCGACTGGCACGTCCACTGAAGTCGCCGAAAATGGCGACGCAAAACGGAGTTTCCGCGGATTGAGGGCTACTGGAGGGACTCTCGCCGGCGGTCAAATCTACCCCGCCGAAGTCGAAACGGTTCGGCATAACGACTCCTTACGCGATTTTCTTGAGAAGTGGGGCGGTCCTTCGAAACAGAAATTTTCAACGTTCGCTTTGGGCAACGTCGAGCCTGCGCAATCCCTCTCTTGCTTCCGCATTGCTCGGCTGCAACTGCAGGATGATGTGGTATTCCCGTCTGGCCATGTCATAGCTTCCGCTGCCTGCATCTTTCTTTGCCATTTGCAGCAGGCTGGGAATATCTTTTTGCGTCATGCCCTCGAAACTCTGTACGGGCTGCGGCTCTTGGGGGGCAGGCGGCGAAACCACGGCCTGGGTCTTGTCCTTGCCATGTTTCTCTGCAGGTGGCTTCGGTTGTACGACCTGTTTCGTGACGGCCACGGGCGGCTTCGCAGGCTCGGACAACGGAGGCTGCTTTGGCGTCTGAGGCTGAATTGGCTGGGGAGTCGGAGTACTCGGGCTCTCGGCCCCGCCCAACTGATTTTCTGTCGGACGCAGCGTGGGCTTCGTAGCTTGCGACGGGTACAACCACCAGACAAGCACCGCCGCTAACACGATCGCGGCACCGCCAAGTATGAGTCGAGTGCGAGTTAGAAACGGCTGTTGCTGGTCGCTGGCATACTGGTCAGGCGCGTCGAGACTTGTTGCCCGATCGTTTGAAACAGGTGATCGAACCGTTGCATGGCTTTGTTGAGCGCCACCCGTTTGAGGAATCTCGCGGGTCGCCGCTCCGCCAAACGATGAATTGACGATCATCGTGGCGCCCATCGACGGCGCTAAATCGCGATGCTGGCCACTGCCAAGCGAAGCCTTCAGCCGCGCAATCTGGCCGGGCGTGGTCCAAACCAACTCTACGAGTCCTGCCAGCCCGTCCCCACCCGTGGTCAGCGCAGGAACGGTGCGCAGTTCGATGCCAGGAATATCGTGCACCCGTCGCGCCGCCTCTTCCGCGAGCAAGATTTGTCCGGGCTCTGCCAGTCGTAAGGCGCCGAGCGCCATGCCAGCACTGAATCCGCCGGGCGTTGCAGGTGGTGGATGAACCAGAATTGCAGCCGCAAGTTCGTCCCCGGAACGACACTCCACAAACTCGAGGATGGCAGTTTGAATCCTCCTGGCCGCCACCAAAGCACGGCCTGTGCCATCGAAGCGGGCCGTCATCGAAGAAGCTGATTCGTCCACTTGCCCCTGACTCGCCGCTACGAGATCCGCAATCATGAAAACGAAAACGCTGTCCGTTTTCCAAGTGATGGATCCGGCAGCGACCGGCCGCTCCGGATTCCAGACCCGGATCGTGATATCTGCGGTCGCAGACCCCGCGTCTATGTGTGAACTCAGAGGCTGCGCCGGATCCGGGATTTCGAATTCCTTGCTGTCGAGTTTTGGTTCGAGCGGCGCCATCGGTGCTGCATCGTCGCAGTTAAAGCGCGAGAAGTAGGTTACGCCATCTTAGGTCGCCAGGCAATCGGATCCGAGGCAGCAAGCATGGCACGTTTGTGCCCCCGGATCCCACTCGGGCAGGCTTGACTTCGAACACGCTCTGAGTATGATTACGGGCACGCTTAGGGCGACTCTCATGACGTTTGCCGTCACCCCGGGGATGCTATGCCACGACGTTCGAGGTTCAGCAGTAGTTCGCGTGCTGTGTCTTATCTAAAAAGAACTTCTTTCGCACTATTCGTTATTGCCGCAGCCGGCTTACCGCTCCAGTCCAAAGACGCTCCGCTCACCGCAATCGAATTGTATGACGGACCAAACGGCGCCGCATTCGTTCAACTGACCGGCGTGTTGCTGAATGGCAAAGCCGAGGTCCGATCATGCGGCGGCGCAACGCGGATCAACAAGTCGAACTATGGAAAGCTCGCCAAGATTCCACTGAACTCGTCTGTAACATCGCTGGAGCGCGACGCCGCAGGAACGATGACCTTGACCCGCGGCTCAGCCGCCGAGTGCGTAGTTCCCTCGAACCTGAAGTTCGACAAAGACGAAACGCTGGCGCCCGCTCAACTCGCCGATCGCGCAGTCTTACAAGGACAGGTTCTGAGTTCGTCTCCGGCTGGAATCACCGAGGTTGCTCCATTCAAGGCAACGGTAAAGATCGTGTTTGTGCCAGCGCCTGACACCGAGCTCGCCGAATATCTTCGAGCAAACCGGGCCAACTCGGTAGCGCAGTGGCAAGACTACCTGGGCCGCTATTCAAAAGCCGCCCACACCGATGCAGCCAAGCAGAGTCTGGCAGCCCTGTTTCTGCGGGAAGGTCAGGATGGTCTGGCAGGGTATCGCAGTTCAGCCGCAACCAGCTCACCAGCTTATCCCCAGCTCAGGACAGCCTTCTTGCGAGCGGGGCAAGTCCACGAACTCATCCCCGCAGATGAGGCTGCCGGCAAACTCGCCGAAGGCGTGCGGGCGGACTTGGCGGCCGTCGTTGACAAGAGCCGCAGCGAGCTGGCGGCATACCGGCAGGCTCTGGGAAGCCACAGCGCCGGGTACATGCATCTTGGCAATAGCCGAAAGCTGACCGATTCGGCTTTAAGCGTCGACCCCCGCTACGACCAGGCACTCACGCTCCAGACTGCAATCGCAGCAGAAACGAAACGAGTCGAAACCGCCATGCAGAGCGGCGAATCGATGGTGGCAGCGCAAAGGTTCGATGACGCAGTTTCAGCCGTCGCCGATTTTCGCGCTTTCGCTGACGAGGAACCGCGCATCGCCGCCATCGTCGACGGGACGTACAAGTATCACTTCGATCGGGGCAAAGCCGCCGCCGCGAGTCAGAAGTGGCGTGACGCCGTGCAGGAATACAAGAGGGCATCCGACCTCAAACCAATGCCAGAAGCGGCGACTGCGCTAAAGCAAGCCCAATCCAATCTGCAATCCTCGACCAACCAGGCCGCGGCTGATGCAGCCTTGCAACAAAGCGCTGCGTTTCAGCAGGATAAGAAGTATATCGATGCCTACGAAGTGCTCGCCAATCTTCCCGATGCCCAGCGTGCGCTGGTGAAAGATCAGCTGCAAACGCTCGAGCCTGACTATGTAAAGGCTGCGTCTGATGAGGCCAAGAAACTGCTCGACGCTCACAATCCTATCCAGGGGCGGGCTGACGAAATCGGAGTTGAGAGAGCACATGATTTGCTGCAACGCGCTTGCACGCTTGAACCGGACAATCAGAATCTCAAGCTGCGCCGCGACTTGATTTCTCAAACCCTCAGTGACTATTACGTCGCTCGAGCGAAGGTCTATCTCGATAAGCCGCTCGGATCTGGCGTCGGCATCGCGTGGCTATATCTGAACGAAGCCCAGCGATATCAACCCAACCGGGATGACGTGCGCGACGAGCGCACAAAATTCACGTCGGTCCATAACATCCGCTCCACCCTTTCGATCAAGGTCGTCTTTCGTGACCAGACATCGCGGCGCGACAGCGCCGGTTTTGCCGATCAACTCTCCGACGCAATTGCGACCGGACTCGAGACCACAAACCTTCCCGTGAGGATCGTTCGTGCAGCGGATTCGACGCCAGTTGACCCTAATTTTCAACTCACCGGCGACGTTCTGGAACATCGCCCCGTCAACAAGCCGACAGTCGAATCACTCGATTCTGAGTACCGCGCATCCGAGAGAGAGGTCCCCAACGACGACTGGAACAAAGCCAACCGCGACTACGAAGACGCGAGCCTCGACTTGCAAAAGCAGCAGAAGATTCTCGAGGGAGCACAGGCGCGCGGCAAGAAAAAGGAAATCCAGACAGCACAACAGGCGGTGGATGACGCGCAGAAGAAAGTTGAGGACCTGCGCCGCAAAATGGACGGAATCCCGAAGACGGTTCTCACCGACGTGGTCAAACCGTACAGCTATGTAAGGCGGACCATCGATCTGAGCGCAGTCGTCGAATTCGGCTTTCGTATCGTCGACAACAACAACAATGTCGTGGCCTCGACGCCGTCTATCAAGAAATCGGCGGAAAAGCAGTTCGTGATACTGGAGAATGTGAAGCCCGAAGACACCAAAGGTGTCAAACAATCGGGAACCCCGCCAGATGAAGCGCAATTTCTTGGCGATGTAGAAATCGGCGCGCGCACGGACTTAATCAAGGATGTGAAAGAAAAGGTCGAGTCGCTTCCCAGCAAGATTCTGGCCGGAGCCCGCAAGCGGTTTATGGATGGTGATACGGATGGCACTGCCGAGTATTACATCCTATACTTAAACTCCACTCCCGACGCCCCCACGCCGGAGCGCGATGAGGCCAAGAAGTTCTTGCGCGAGCAATTCAATATGGAATGGCCCGGCAGCGTGGCTTAGTTCGCTTCGCAGTCAATGTCGAGTCCGGCACAACCTAACGACAGGAAGATTGGCGAGTTGTGACTGCTCCACCGGTCAAACGCATCGGAAAGTACGAAGTGATCGAACTTCTCGGTCGCGGCGGGATGGGACTCGTCTATCGCGCCTTCGATCGTCAACTGAATCGCGAGGTTGCGATCAAGACGGTCACCGAAGGCTTCGCCGGCGATCAGGAAATGTTGCAGCGTTTTTACCGCGAAGCCGCCAAAACCGGGGCGCTGAAGCATCCGAATATCGTCATCGTCCACGATCTCGGCGAGCAGGACGGCTTCCCCTATATCGTGATGGAATATTTGCCGGGAGATCCGCTCGACCGGATGATTCAGTCCGGCAAGCCGCAGCCTCTCGCCTTCAAACTGAAGATTATCGAGCAAGTCTGCTACGCGCTTGGTTACGCCCACCGCAATGATGTGATTCACCGTGATGTCAAACCCGCGAATGTGATTGTGCAATCCGACGGGGTGGTGAAGTTGCTCGACTTTGGAATCGCCCGACAGGAAAAAACCGACGGCCGCCTCACGCGCACCGGACATGTCATTGGCACGATTCAATACATGGCGCCGGAACGCTTGAAGAACGCCGTGTTTGACGGCCGCTCTGACATCTTCTCTGTCGGCGTGATGATGTTTCAGTTCCTCACCGGCCAACTGCCGTTTTCAGGCGAATACAACATCGTCCAGAAGATCCTCATGGAACAACATCCACCGCTCAGCGAATTCCTCGAGAAATATCCTCCGGCGCTGGATGCCATTCTCGATCGCTCGCTCGCCAAGAATCCCGAGGATCGTTACTCCAGCGCCGACGAAATGGCTGCGGAAGTCGCAACCGTGGCGCAAGAACTGAATGAGGAACAGGTCGCGGAGTGGATTCAGCGGGCCGAACGCCTGGTGCAGACCGAGGATTTCACCGCAGCGAGGGACGTGCTGCTTCAGGTATTAAAAGTCGAAAGCCAACACTCAGGCGCCAGGCAGATGTTCGCGCAGGTTCAGCAGAATCTAAACCTCAGGCAACGCGCCGAACAGATTCGGCAGTTGCGCGCGCAAGCTGAGGAGGCCTCGGCAGACCGGCGCTACCAAGAGGCCATTCACTGCCTGGAAGAAGCGTGTGCGCTCGATCCCTCCAGTTCAGAACTGGCGGAACTCCTGGATGCAACCCGACAAAAGAAGCGGCGGCGAGAGCTGATCGACGGATACCTACGCGAAGCGGATACAGCCCGCGATCTCGGCGATCTGGAAGGGGCTGGCGTCGTCATTGCGAAGGCCATGGAAGTCGACCGCGACGATTCGCGTGTGCGCGCCGCTCATGTCGCTTTGGCGCGTTTGATCGAAGAAGCTGCGCGTCAAGCGAAGACGAGGAAGTTGTTGGAAAGTGCGCGCAAAGAAATCGGCGCCCGGCAGTTCGCGGCCGCGATGGAAGCTCTGGCAGAAGTCGAACGAGTCGATCCTTCGAATCCGGAACTGATTAAGCTACAGGCGGCCGCCAGATCCGGCCGCGAACAGGAACAACGGCGGCGGATCCTCGAACAATTGCAAAGCGAAGTCTCTCTCGCTTCTACGGTCGAGGAACTCACCCGCGCCGCGCAGCTGGTCGAACAGGCTTTGGAGACACTCCCCGCTGAACCGAGTCTGATCAAGCTCAAGGGGAACCTTGCAAGAAAGTTGCGGGAAGAAGAGACTCGCCGCCGGGTTGAAGAAGTAGCACTGCGGTGCCGGAGCCTCATCGACACTTCCCCCGAGGAAGCGCTTAAACTCGTCCATCAGGTTTTGCATGACGCTCCTGGCAATGAGCGCCTCCTGGCGTTGCAGTCGACCATCGTGACGCACATTTCAGAGCGGACGCAGGAACAGGCACGCGCCAACTATCTCACTCGCGCACACGAGGCCCTGAGCGCGGGAAAATACCTGGAAGCGCTGCGTCTTCTCGAGACGTGTCAAAAAGAAGGGGGTTGCTCGCCGGAAATCGAGGAGTTGATGGACTTCGCGCGCCAGGAAGCCGACCGCGGGTTGAAGAACAAAAAGATCCAGGGACTCCTCCGACATGCCCAGGACCTGATGTCCAGCGGGGACTATGCAGGCGTCGTGGAGTTGCTTACACCAGTGACCCGGGAACCCGACGCGGCCTCGCTGGTGTTTTTGCTCGAGGACGCACACGCCCGTCTGCAATCGATCCAAGAGAACGTCGCCGCGGCGCTACAAACAGCAGGACGCCTCTCAAATCATGAACAATACGCGGAAGCGGTGCGCTTTCTTGAGTCGCAACCGGCCTCGGTGCGCGATGTGCCCGCTGTACAAAAAGCGCTCGCCGACTTGCGTCATGCCAGCGACAATGAGCTCACCGCAATCAAATCAGTCGGAAATGCTTATGCGGCGCTTGAGCGTCGAAACTCGAGTGCGGCCGCTTTGCAGAACCCCGGCGGGAATCTCGAGTCCTCCCTGGTGGGAAAGATCGTTCCCATCTTCGCAGCACGCCGCAAGTCGGCGGCGGATCGGCAACTGTCGACGGCGATCGACCAGGCGCGAACCGCCATCGAGGCCGGCGATCGAAAGCAAGCCGCCAGCATCCTCGAATCGGTCGTGGCGTTCAGCCCATTTGCCAGCAGTGAACTCCACGCCGAGTGGCAATCGCTCAGCAAAAAAGCCACGAAGGGCAAAATGTTTCGAAAATCCGGGTAACTTCGCTTGCACCCGCCACGCGCTGGAAGTTCATCACTCTTCGCAGTTTACGAGAATCCAGTGATAGGCTACGATTTAGCGCTCGTACTATGAGTCTTGTCATTCAAGCCGCCGGAGTCACCGACATCGGCCTCGTGCGCAAGAACAACGAAGACAATTTTGGCTACGACATGCGCCACGGAGTCTTTGTCGTATGCGACGGCATGGGAGGGCAACAAGCCGGCGAACTGGCCAGCAAGATTGCGGTCGACACCATCCTTGACTACTACAACCAGGAGCACAGCACATCTGACGTCGGAGCCGCAGCGTTCGAGGGCGTTTCGCAGCGGGCAGCAAACCTTGCAACCGCGATCCAACTAGCCAATCAGACCATCCACGACACCGGCGCCAGAGATATTCGCATTCAGGGGATGGGTTCGACCATTGTGGCGACCGCCATAGAGGGCGATCTTTTCTCCATCGCCAACGTTGGCGACAGCCGTATTTATCTCATCCGCAAAAATGAAGTCGTACAGTTGACCAACGATCATTCGCTTGTCATGGAGCAGGTTCGCCGCGGCCTGATGACACTCGAGGAAGCCGAGCAGTCCAAGATGCAGAACGTCATCGTCCGCGCTCTTGGCACGGATGAAACGGTGGAACCGGACCTTGCTGACCACGAATTCGTTGCCGGCGACGTTCTGCTGATGTGCAGCGACGGCCTCTCGCGCTATGTAAAAGAAGACAAAATGATCGAAGCCGTGAACCAGGAATCGCTGGAACAGGCTTGCAATGACCTGATCGAAGCGGCAAAGGCTGGCAAGAGCGATGACAACATCACGTGCCTGCTGATCCGAGCGCTGCACCATTCATGGAAAGACCGTTTCTTTGGACGCTTGGCCGGACAGACCGGGCAGAAGAGTTCCACTTGAGGACCTTGCAACGAGCAAGTGCCAGCCCTTGGAATTCCTACTGGGAAACTTTGCCAACGCACCTCATTCCCGGAAATTCTAAGAACGGATTCGCAGCTCCAGATACTTGCAGTTGATAGTCGTATGACTCTTGCTTGGTGGGGGTAAGCATCACGACTCTTCCGTTGTTCTCGATCACCCATTGCCAGTCGCTTGGTGTGATGTGCTTGGCGTGAGAGATAAACCGGAAGACCGCCCAAGGCCCGGGGAGTACAGTGTCAACAGGTTGGCCACTTCTCTCGACAGAAATACTGTCCGGCGCTCCGGTCCAAACAAACGTCTCTTGGCTCCCTGTGCCGACCAGCCGCTTGTCACCTATTTTTAACTCAACCCCTTCGAGGTTGCTGGGAAGTACTTTCAACGTATACGACAGATGCGGTGATGTCGAGCCCTGCGAATACAGGGTGTCATTCAAGCGCGAGAAAGTGGTAAGAGACTGCAAGAATGCCGCCGATGGCCTCACAGGCGCCATCGGATTCGCCACGTATTGATTCCCACTCTTGAGGACAAACTGTTTCTCGGAATCAGCGAATACCTTGAATCCATCGCCGAAAAGCGCATTGAGCTGATCGATTGAAACCTCTTGCAGCGCATTCGAGTTAAAGGGAAATTTGTTTTGAGTAGCGGCTTGGAACTGGCTGCAAAAACTCTTCGCTGCAGCGTTGGCAGCTGCCACTGGCCCCATTCGGATCAACTCCTCGATATCCTTGATCGGCTCTTGCAGCAGGCGACTGACCTGCTGCTCGTTTCCCGGAGTCTGCGTGTGGTCGAGGGGGAGAGAGCTACCGATTGTTGTGGCTGCTCCCAATGCGCTTTGTTCAGCGGTAGACGCCTGCGAGACAAGTGCTGGGTCAGGGGTGCCGATGCTTTGGGCGATCCCATGCACCGCCACTTCCAACCCCACCAGCGCATCAATATATTTCGAGGTCGCCGGACCAAGGTATTTATCGGGAGGGGTATCGTTGTCGGTTGGCGCCGGATCTTCCACCTGTTGCACAGCTTTAAACGGCGCCTTCAAGTCCGCCGGGGCCGCATTCACGTTGTGTGAAATGAAATACAGCAACTCCATCTGAGGAGACGCTGGGCCTGTAAGTTTCTGCAACTTCAGGTCGGCATCGGCCCAGCCCTTGTAGCCCGTAAACCTCGACGTTTTCAGAACCGTATTCCATTCCTTCAAGAACTCGTCGTTGTACATCTGTGTCAGCTGATGCTGAACCGTGATTGGGTCCAGGCCGAGTGCGTCCGCTGATCCCATAACACACTCGTCGGCACCAATGTCCGAAGGGTGCATCAAGGCATTCTGGACCGCCACATATCCCTGCCGAGTGAATGCTCCCTGCACCCGATGTTCGCTGTCGATGACCTCCGCAGACTTGTCATATCTCTCATTGAAGCTGCGTGCCGCGGCATCAGGAACACTACCTTTCAAGCGCAGGTAGAGCAGGTTGATTCCGACAAACCCTTTCAGATAACCGCGAGTGTGCGAAATCAGCGTGGCAGAACTACCCGATCCCAGCCAATTCTTTTGGACAAGTTCCGTTGCGTAGAAGTCAAACTGTCTCGCGGCCAAAGCCTGCCGGTCTTTGTCGATTCCGCGCTCGGGGGCAGCCCAGTGGTTCGTCAGGACCTGGGTCAAAAATCTCACTTTGCTTTGGTCGTAACACTTGTTGGGCGTCGTGGAAGAGGTGATCAGGTACGCCTTCAATTCGTTGTAGCTCTTGTTATAAAGTTCGCTGGACTGGGGATCACTGACAACATTGGTGGGTGGGGTGTCGGGCAGGACTAGCATGTTATCCGCGATTCGCTTCTGCGTGTCCGCAAACAAAATGCGGTTGAAGCGATCGAAATAAAACGGCATTGCATCTTCATAGACGTCATGCCCCTGATATAGGCCTAGCCGCATCAACCAGGGCGCTCCGTTAATCTCCCAATCCGACAGATTTACCAGTTCTCCTCGGAGATCGTCCAACTTCCGCAAGTCATCGATGTTGGCGGATTGGTTGGGACTGGTCTGCACCGTCTTCAACGCCTCGATGTCATCATGTACGCGACTCTGGAGCCCCCGATTCCGGAAGAACGAAATGGTAAAGCCCGTGAGACAAAGCAGAACGAGGAACACGGCGGTCCCTAAAGTAATCCGGCGCAACAGGTTCACGTGAGAACTGGAGCCGCTGGCCGCTAACGCCACCCGATCCTTGACCAGCACGTCGTTGAAAAGGGCGGTGAGAAAACACCACTGCGGCAACCGCCGCGGTCCAACGCTGCGCACAGCAACCGGAGCCTCCGCTGCCTGCGATCCTACGCTGCGAAAAATCTGCGTGGCCCCTTCGCCACCCGAATTCTCTTCTTGAGCCTCCAGAGCAGCAATCGGCGCCGCCACGACATCATCCAGCACAATAGGGCGCACGCCGGTGAAATAAAATCCGCGCAGAAACGGATTCGTCCCCAATTGACTTGGCCGGGCCAGGTCTACAAGAAATTGCACGAGCAACGTGCGCAGCTTCTTGATTTCGCGGGGAAATTCGTAGATGGCAGGGAGCTTGTCGCTGTCGTTTTCTCGCGGAAGCAACACAATCCGCCGGTCCGCCAGGGAATAGAAAATCTCATCAAACGCTTTGGTTAACCGCCGGGTTTCCTCATCCGCATAAACGCCCGCGCTCACAGATCGGAGTGGCAGCGTCGCTCCCAGAACCTCCGCAACTTCGTCCTTACTCATCCCGCGAACAAATTCCGTAAAGAACGAAATACGATCGAGCTTGGAGAACAAAACGTAGACTGGGAAACTGATTCCTAGCAGTTGCGATACTTCTTGCAACCTCGTGGACAAGCGGCGCGCTATCGACACGGCAGTCTCGCTCGCCCCAGGCTGCAAAAACATTTCGCAATCAAAGCAAACGATTGCGGCCCGCGGAGCCTGCGTCTTCTTCCCAAACGCCGCCGAAAAGCGGGCAGGCTGCAGCAACTTCACCAGCTTCTTCCAGCGGTCAGCCTGTGCCATCATCGCGCCGGCAGGATCCACGAAGATCGCTTGGCGCGTGTACCAGAGGTTCGCGGAGGAGGTGGGCAGCACATCGCTGTCGCGATAAACCTGGCCCGCCAGCAATTCCGGATCGAGTGCGGAATGGATCAGGACTGTTGTTTTGGTCGATCCGGAATCGCCCAAAACATAAACCAGCGGAAGGCTTCCCAGATTCGAGCCGCGCCCCAGAGTCGACTGCTTGAGACGGCGTATCGCCTCGCGCACCAGGCCGTCGAGATCATCGCTCGCACTCGGGTGCGAGCCGTCTTCCCCAGCGGCTTCTGCCGCCTTCTTCATCTTGTACTGGTACCAAAACGCCACCGCCGCGCCGATCAATCCCAGCAGCGCCAGGACGCCGCGCAATATCCATACGTCGGAGCCATGCAATGGCAACCATCTGGGGAGCAGATAGATGAGCACAAAGTAGATCAGCAGAATAGCAACGGTCACCCAGTACATTCCCAACCCCCTATTTCAGCAGAGCAGCCGCCAAGGCTGAGAGTGACGACGTCCCCGACATCAAGACGAACTTGAACAAGATGAAGAGAAGAACCGTAACGCCCGAGGTGACGATAGCGACCCGTGTCAGCAAGCGGCCGACACGGTCAGATTGCGCGATGCGAACTGCATCCGCAGGAATGGCGCCGCGCGGAGACAGTGCGCCGACCGGCCCACGAATCCGGCGTATCTTCTCCTGTACCGCCGCCATGATCGACCGCAGGTCCCCTCCCGCCGCATACCTTCCTTTGAAACCCAGCAACAGGCAGAGGTAATACACCTCGAGCAGATCTGCGGTCTCGTGCGAGTCGTTGCGCGTCAGAGTTTTCTGCAGTTCCTGAAAGAAAATCTCGCCGCCCAATTGATGCCCAAACAACTCCTCCTGCAGGGGCTTCCGCGGCCAGTTGACAAATACGGGATTGCGCGATGTCAGCACGGACTCATCCAGGAAAAACACGACGGCCGAGATCACTTGCCTTACGTCTTCCGCGCTGCAGCCACGGCTGCGCGCATCCTGCTCAGCCACGCGCAATGCCTGCCGCATCTGGGCTCGAAACGTTTCGGCATCGAGCACGGCTTGGCGGTTATATCGCAGCCGCACGACAGCCGTGAAGACTTCCTGAAATCCCAATGCGAGATTCCAGCCGCGTCTGTCGAGCGCGGGGCTTGATCCCCGATAGCTGCCCAACGGTGTGACCGATGATGTTGTTCCCATTTTCAGCTCTCAAGCAAAACGATGAGTTCAATCTCGGGCGATGGCAGTTCCCCGGGCACGTACACCCCAACACTGCGCGTCTTCATGATGTGCTCCCAGCACGGTCCGCTCCGGTTGACCACGAAGTACTGGCTATCCACTTTCGCGGCAATCGCCGCCGGCGGAACCTGTCGGTGAGAAAGCGCAAGACCAGGCAGGGCACGCTTCACCAACTCGGGAACGAATTGCGAGGAGCACACCTTAACCAGTTGCAGCGTCTTCGCGATTAGATCGGCCTCTCCGACTGGTGATCGAATCCCAAGCATCCATCGCGCAGGCCCGAGGCAACGCTGATCGCGAACCTCACCCTCGTAGAAGTAACGCGCCGTTGCCTTTAGCGGAATCACAATGGCTTGCGACGGAACAATAATCTCGAGATGTCGCAGGATATGTTCTTCCAGTGTTGCAAACACCGGCCCGGGATCGTAATGGTCGTACGCCGGCAGTGTGCGCGGATTCGAATCGAGGCTGAACGTACACAGCGCCCCCGCCAACCGTGACATCTCACGAAACAATTCCTCTGGATGCCGGTGCTTCGCCATCAAAATATGTCGCAGCGGAGTCAAGCTCGAATTTATCGCATGCAGAAACCAAAACTGCGCCACCTGCCGCGCCGACATCCCCGTCTGAAATTTCTCTCCAGACTGCTGCTCCTGGGTAACAACCGCGCTCTTTTCCTCGAGGATCTCGACCAACTTCCGCAGCATGCTGGCGAGCCGCTCGCTGGCGCTGATCCGAAGGCACGGCGGCACAAACGTGGGATCGTACACAAAGTGACCCGACTGGTCGCGCATCACGCGCGCGATGGGAAGGGTCAGCAGGTTTTCTTCTTTCGTCGGCAGCACCACCAGCCGAATGTTCTTGCGTCCCATCTGCACCGGCTTCGGTTCCAGCCCCGTATTCTCATCGTGCACCATCTCCGTCGTGCTGAGATAACGCGCATTTTCGGCTGTGAACGAATCGAGATCGCAATTCTGCTGACCTTCCCGCCAGCGCGGAATGGCCAGCGCTACCGTCAAGCTGTCGGTCGCAGGGAGAAATTGTTCGACGATGTTACGCGGATCGGTGCGCGGATCGCACTCCGGAATATCGAATGGCAGCCCATCCTGAAACATCCCCCGAGCATGTAACAGACTCACGGTGCCATTGCGCAGGGCATCGGCATCGAGTTGGCAGGCGGCCAAACCGTAGGCATCTCTCCAAAGGCTGGCAGTGGCGAAGTGGAAGGACTCCTCGAAATAGCGATTCTGCGCCTGAAAATGTTGCGGCGCCAAATACATCCCTTCCGCCCACACTACTCTCGACAACAGCTTCATGCTGCTCCTGGTATAAGGGGGATCTTTGTCTTGAATAGCGCTTCACTGCCCGACAGGAGACTCGTCGCAGCCAAGTTTCGCGTCTGGCCTGCGATGCTAGGCGGATACTTTCTCATTGTCAAGATTGCAGCACACAGGTGTCGGTAGCACATCAAATGTCCGGTCCAAATAGCAGGTGATATGTCCCCTTTTCCGGCGGTGAGAGTAAGAGACCATGCGAAGCATGGACTCTTACTCGAAGACCGGCATGGAGCGGGCGATGAAGGTACAGGAAGTCATATTGCGAGCCTTGGCAAAGAAGATCACGTGGTGGCAAGCGGCCGAGATCATTGGGATCAGCGATCCGGCAGATGCGACGCTGGCGGGAACGCTACGAAGAGTTCGGTTACGACGGGCTGTTTGACCGGCGGCGGGGCAAGCCCAGCCCCAGGCCTCGTCGCTATGTTGCACGGCCAGCAATTCCTCGGCCTGGGCCGCGGTTGTTTCGCTTCTTCATTTTGGCCGCTGCCGGTGAATCTTTCCCTTTCTCGACGCCTGCAAGTAACCGAAATTACACGTCTTGGGAGTATTGTCGTGATAGCCTATCGGCGTCGGGTTTGGGCCCGGTTATACCTTTCTGGCCCGAGGGGTGGGATTCTTCTTCATGATGTTCGAATCCAAATCAACTCAGCCGCCCCTATCTCATTCATCTAGCGGGACTTCTGGCGACTCCACCGATCGGCCAGGAACGCAACTTTCGGGTCAAACTAGGGTTGAAACCAGTGTGAGCACAGCCGCACTCGATCCCGGCATGCTGATGGGCGCCACAACGCCGCAGATTTCTCCGGCTTTCCCGGCGGGTTCCGGGCAGGAATCCGACGCGGAAATCATGTTGCGGGCCAAGACCGGCGATCAGTCGGCATTCGACTATCTGGTCCAGAAATATCGGCGCCCGATGGTGAGCTTCATGTACCGCATGGCGCGAAACGCGGCAGCAGCCGAAGATCTGGCGCAGGAAGTTTTCCTGCGCGTGTACCGTTCACGCGAGACGTACGAAGCTAGTGCCAAATTTACGACCTGGCTGTATCGTATTGCGACCAATCTTGCGGTAAACCATGCGCGCGACACGCGGCACGAGCGGCCCGAGGTTCAGGTCAGTCTTGACGAGCCGGACGACGACACCGGCACGACGATCGAACTTCCCGACGGCACGCTGAATGCCGAGCAAGAAATGGTGCGCCGGGAACGGATGTTGGCGATCCGCAAGAGAGTGGAAGCATTGCCCGAGCAGCAAAGGCTGGCGGTCATCATGCATAAGTATCAGCAGATGGATTACAAGCAGATTGCCGAAATATTGAAGAAGAGCGAGTCAGCGACCAAGTCGCTGCTTTTCCGGGCTTACGAGACTTTGCGGGAACAGTTAAAAGAGTTCGTATAGCAAGGTTGATGTATTTTGAGCAACACTGGCGAAGAGCGGTTCAGGGGAAGCGGTTATGAAATGCGATGAAATCCGTGAAAGGATGCCCGATGTGGCGGCCGGTTTTGGCCAGCTCACCGCGGAAGACGGCAATCATCTGGCAAGTTGCAGTACGTGTGCGGAAACGCTGAAAGAAATGCGCGCGACCATGGCGTTGCTGGATGAATGGCAGACGCCGGAGCCTTCGCCCTACTTTGACGTGCGCCTCCAAGCCCGCCTGCGCGAAGAGATGGCCAAGCCGCAGCAGGTACGCTGGATGCATTGGTTCCGGCGTCCTGTACTCGCGGCCGCGCTGACCATTGTCATGGGGGTTGGCATTGGTTTGTTTGTTGCAAGAACGCCAGAGAACCCGCCGGCGCCGCCGGCGCCTGGCAGCGCAGTCAGCGATTTGCAGACTCTGGAAAAGAATCACGACATGTATGCGGATTTCGACTTGCTCGACGACTTGGAGATTCAGCAGAACGTCGTGGCGAATCCGTAGAGCACAAACAGGTTCTTGTAGCGGCGCAATTGTTGTGGGGCGAAGTCAGGCGGAAGTGAACAATGAGGCGGGTAAAGCACATCACGGAATCCGTGACGTCGGCAGCTTTGTCGATGGCCTTGCTGTTCTCCTTTCCGGCTTTGGCGCAAAAAGGTGGATTGCGGGGTGCCCCCCAACGGCGTGAAGCACCAGCGCCTGCACCGCAACAGCATGCACAAGCGCCCCGCCCACAGGGTAGCCGTGCTCCGGAGCAAGGCCGTGCTCGACAGCAGGGACATGCCGGCGACTGGCTGCGCCGGTATAAAGACATGCCCCCAGCGGAGCAGGAACGCGCGCTGCAAAACGACCCCGATTTTCGCCATCTTCCGCCCGAAACACAGCAGCGTTATTTGCAGCGGTTACACCAATTCTCGAACCTTCCCCCGCAAAAGCAGTTGCAGATGCTGAACCGCATGGAAACATGGGAGCATCTGACTCCTGAACAAAAACAGACCGCGCGGCAGATCCGCTCTCAGATGCAGCAGTTGCCGCCGGACCGCCAGCGCCTGATAAGAAAAGCGATCGAGGATATGCGCTCCATGCCTCCCGACCAACGGGAAAGCATCATCGATTCGGACCGCTTCAAGGGTGTTTTTTCGGATCAGGAACGCGACATGATTCGCGGGGCTACACGCCTGCCGCTGGCTCCGGCAGAGGGCGCCGAAGCCACCGGCCCGCAGTAATGGAGACCTCGTCAGCCCAATCGCAAAGTGGAACGCCAGGCCTCGGAGGCAGGGGGCGCGATCCTCTTTGTGGCCGGAAGCCGGAAGCGGGCATTATGACCGCAGCATATTCCGCGCGATGAAGAACACATTCGCGGGCCGCTCGCCCAACCGCCGCATGAAATACGGATACCACTCCGTGCCGAAGGGCACGTAAACCCTTACCCGCCAGCCGTCGCGCACCAGGCTCTGCTGCAAATCCCGCCGGATGCCATAAAGCATCTGAAATTCGAACGACTCGCGCGCGATCTTTTCCTTGATGGCAAATGCTTGAGCTCCCCGGATGATGTGCTCGTCATGCGTCGCGAGGCCGTGGTAGACCCCGCTCGTCATCAGGACCTTCATCAGCTTCACGTAGTTGCCATCCACGTCGGCCTTGCTCTCAAATGCGATGCTGCCAGGTTCCTTGTAGGCGCCCTTGCACAGCCGGATGCGGATTCTCTCCGACAGCAATTTCTCCACATCACTTTCGGATCGCTTGAGATACGCCTGAATGACCGTTCCAACGCTGTTGCCATTTCCCGGCATGCGATGCAATTCGTGCACAAAATCAAGCGTGCGCTGCGTATACGGTGAGCCCTCCATATCGATCCGCACAAATCCCGCTGGGTTCATCGCAGACGCACGGGCCACCAGGCCGCTGACGATATCCCGAGCCAACTTCTCGTCAACGTCCAACCCCATGTGCGTAAGCTTCAAGCTGATGTTGGCATTCAGATGATTCGCCGCGATGCCATCAAGAATCTCTTGGTAAAGGTGTGCACTATGCCGCGCCTCATTGCTGTTCGTGACATTTTCCCCGAGGTTATCGATGCTAACGCTCATCCCGGCTCGATTCACAGCCTGGGTCACGCGTACGGCGTCAGCGATCTCGGTTCCGGCAACAAAGCGGCTGGAAACGCGCCGCCCGAGGGAAGATTGCTCGGCAAAGCGGCGCAGAGAACGGTTTTCAGAAAGATGAACGAAGAAGGCCCTCAACATGGAGTACCTGCTCCAAAGGGTTAGGATTGTGCTGCAAGAAAAAAGGTGTTTCAGGCAAACGTAGGAAGACCACAGGAATTTGTATCACAACCGGCAGGAATAAGGGGTGACCGAAGGCACACCGCAAAAGCGCGGAATTCCACTCCGGGAACCCCGCGCCGGCTCTTATTTTCACCAGGTGTAGCGGGCGGTGTAGGTGATCACTATTTCGCCGTCGGGCGCAATCGTCACCGGAAACTCGATCGTCTGACTGTCCTTTTTCTGGAACTCGTTCGACTTCGCCGATATCTCCCAGTTGGTTCCGCGGTAGAGATGCTCAACGACGCGCACGTCAACGGGTTCCTTCTTATGGTTGCGAATCTTGATCTCGAACGATTCCGAAGCGGTGTTCTTGATCGATTCCATCGTGTAGTTAGTGCGGCGGCGTTCTCCCGTCAGGTCGAAGGCATTCCCGGTATAAATACGGACGGTCTCGTTGTGCGGCGTGTGATCGATCATGTTCTCGCCGGTAAATTCCACCTGTCCGTCGTCATTGCGGCGATAGAAACGCACGCGTCCTTTCGGCAAGGGCATCCCGAGATGATTCGCCTCGGAGTTTACGAATTCCCGCATCACCCAAATTTTCGGGTTCGATTCTGTGCCGTAAGAATGGTCGTTGCGGATGTTCTCGAACGTCCAGCCGTTATAACGGTTGAATTCGATCTTGCAGCCGTCATACACATAAATTTGCTTGGTCGTTACTCCGGACGCGTGAATGAATTCCACCTGCTTGGTCTCGCGGTCGCGAAGCGTGGTGCTGTGCTCGAGCGTGTAGAGACGGTATTCATCAAAGGCTTTTTCGCTCACAGTCGGAACCATCGGGGCAGCGGCATTGCCTGCGACCATTTGCGAAAAGTCCCTTCCGCTGATTCCGCGCTGCTGCATCTTGTTAACGTCTCCGGCCATGAGTTTGATCCGCGCGTTCTCAAACGTCCGCCCGCTGCGATTGTCCATCGTGACCCAGCCCACAATGTCCACCGAGTCGCCCTTCTCCGGCGCGACGATGTTGTAGTCGGCCTGCCAGCTCATCCCGCCCGTCACGTAGGAA
>Ga0126381_100002666_pt1 | contig 19335 bp, 19 predicted proteins | sample PanSoiMetPlot_28_FD_96465 | JGI IMG/M metagenome (GOLD analysis project Ga0126381, IMG submission 96465) | Tropical forest soil microbial communities from Panama - MetaG Plot_28 | ecosystem: Environmental > Terrestrial > Soil > Tropical forest > Bulk soil | place: Panama | collected 2016-02-17
AAGGTGCAGGTCAAAGGAGTCTCCGATAGCCAGAATCGGATCGCAGCACGAACGATTACCTTCGATGGCGACGATCTGGAAACGGCCCAAATGATCGAGGCCGGTTTGCATCCCACCAAAGAGCAAGTGGCGACCAACGTCAAGGACATTGAGGAGAACACGAACCGCTTTACCCAGCTGGGTGAGTATGACACCAAGGGCGAAGCGACCGTGAATTTCGATGTCGGCAGCTCCAAGATCTCGGCGACGGACCAGGCAGAACTCAAACAGCTAGCGCAGAACGCAATTAGCCTCAATGGCTACATCATCCAGGTGAAGGGCTTTGCCGATTCTACTGGCAACGCTGCCATGAACCAACAACTGAGCGAGGACCGTGCCCAAGCCGTGATCGCCTACTTGGTCCAGAACTGTAACGTGCCGGTGCGGCATGTCGTGGCTCCGGGCGCGATGGGCACCTCTTACCCTACGGCGTCGAACGAGACCTCAGCCGGACGAGCAGCAAATCGTCGGGTTGAGGTCAAAGTCCTGGTGAACCGCGGCATCGCAGGCCAGTAGGCTAAGAAGATCGATTAAAAGGATTGGACTCAAACCAATGTTTCGGAAACGTCGAATTGAAGGTGACAAGAGACGTCGGTCAAGAAACCGTCCAGTATGTCAGGACTGTTTATAAGTATTACGTCGCTTATAGACTCGCCGTCGAGCAGGGCGAGCTGCGAAAGAAAACGACTCTAATAATTAGGCCTAGAACGCCGACGCTGCTCATGCCGGAAACGGATTTCTCACCATTGGCGATTCCTTACGCAGTCTGTTGAAAGGCGATACTAGTGCTGTACCAAACAAAGGGGACTGCGTTCGACGACCGTCGCGAACGGTCAATCAGGGCCCGCCGTGAATCAGTACTGTAAATTTTGCCAGGTGACGCGTCATTCTCAGCATTTTAGATTTGGTGAGTGCGGTAGCTGAAGGATAGCCCTAGCCCCCGAGACGTCCACAATTCTTACAATCAATCGTCAGGGCCATAGCGTTGATCCATGTATGGAGGGCCCAATGACCATAGATACGAAAAGGATTCATATTTTAGTTGATGATTGGGTAGCCCTATCGGCTCACGCGATCCGAACAAGCTTGAGCGCGTGTGGTCAGTGGGCGCGCGGGAGAGTTGTCGAGGACCGATGGAAAACGATACTCAAGAGGCTGCTAATTCGTCAGCAAGAGGAGCGTCTCCTGGCGGATCCGGTGGAAGCGACTGTTCTGCTGGATAACAAACACCGTCTGGTAGGGGCGAATCAAGCCGCACTTTCCCTGCTGGGAATTTCTGAACGAAATATAAACAAATTCACGATCGATGCTTTTCTTTCCTTCGGTGAATCCGGTCTTAAACGAACGGGGCGCTCCTTCATGAAGAAGAGTGAGCGATGGCGCGGCTGCAAGATCATTCGATTGGATGGCAGCTCGATGGTGGGTGAATTTCTTTGTCAAGCTAATGTCGCCCCAGGCAGACACTTATCAAAGTTCCGCAAGGTGAAATCTTGCCGACACGTGCCCTCAGAGATGCAATCCAAGTTAGGCGTCGGATTGAGCTAATTAAACCGAGGGTTGGACGCATTTCCAGATTCTCACTCTCGTCCGGCACTTACTTGTCTCGACTTGTTATAGCGCTCGACCGCGCTAATGTCTGGATGACTAGCATGGGGCTGAGTTTCTCGAAGAGGTGACGTTCGTTTGTGATTCTCGCAAGCCGAAATCGCAAGGTCGTTGACTCGAACCCAGTCACATGCCGCCTGGTTTCAACCTCTCACCTCAGTATTCGGCGCGTTAAAGTGGCGAATTTCCAAAAGGCTCCAATCAATCGATTGATCCGGTTGTTTTTACCTCATAGATCAGCCTGAATCGGGTTTGAGAGACCTTCTCCGCCTCAATCACTCCGTCAACGCAAAACGCCCGGATACGATCACCAATACGCATTGCCTTGGTGAATTCCCGCAATTCGGCCTGTCCCCCATGAAGATCTACCTGCACCGTCCTGAAGTCGTCGTTCGTACGTCGCGCAACCGAGCGATTCTCTTGCCTGATCGTGCGTGGTTGATCCGCAATCCGGCCCGCAAATCGCCGATATCCACTTACATTCCTTTTCCACCAGTCCAGCACCGCTGACAGGAGTAGGCCGCTGCCCCAAAGTCCGCTTCCTTTTGACATCCCTTGCCTCCGCCGCGCCGTTAGACTTCCCCACCACTAGAGAGGGTATTTGGGGATCACAATAAAGGATCTATGGCAGACGGGAGCTTGTCGTTGCTCGGGAGCAACGACAATCCGAGACCATCCCGTTATCTAATCAGTTATTCGGGTTTCACGCTCAGATTCATTCAATTGCCGTCGGAGTTCTACTCTGTAAATTACCTGAATGCTCGGGCGCAACGACCCGGCCAATTCCGCATGTAATCCTGCTGGAGGAAGGATCAGTTCCGACCGACTGATCTTTCTGTGGGTTGCGAAGCCTAACTAACCAGGGAGAAGTGGATGGATTATCGCCGGGTTGTTGTCCGTATTTTTTTTGTGGAGGATCATCGCCTCTGGCAAGAATTCGTGGTTAAGGAGCCACAGGACCGTCTGCGCGTTGACCCGCTGGGCTATGGCCATAAGCCACGCATTAGGAGGAAACATCTGCAAACAGCTCTTTTGGACACATCGCTGTTTGGTAAGCGCTCGTGGTGGGCTTTGGCAATAACCTTGGGAGTTTTGATTGGCTCTCTTTTGGCAAAATTGATACAGTAAGCATGGAACAGCCGCTAAGAGAGGTCTGCAGTGAAGCGCCTTCCGCTGGTGTTGCGTGATGCGTTGCATGATCGCTTACCGACTGCGCCCGAAATAGCCACAGCGACGAGCTCACACCCATAGATATAGACTACGCTGTAGATAGAGTGGCCACTTCGTAATCGGCAGGTCGCGAGTTCAGCTCTCGCCCTCGGCTCCAGCCTTTCCGTTGCGAATCAATGAGATATTGCGTTCGAGTACTCGTCGACCCCGCCACAGTCGCTTTACCGGCGCCTTAAGGAATTGCGCCCGAGTCAGGGTGGTCTTAGGGCAGGTTCGCGTCAAGAGCATAGATTTCCTGTATATTCAGGTCGCGGAGCATCAGGAAGGATCTGTCGGGTGCCACGCTCATCCAACTAGCCGCGAATCCCGTTGGTTCCCCCGTACTCTCGAAAGCTGCTACGCGCTCGATCTTGTGGTCACTGATACGAACACGATCAATGGCTGGCCGAGCAAACAAAGCGCACACAGTAGCAAGTGCAAGCCCAACGGTCCGCAACTTCCGCTTTCTCGTTTTGAACGACGCCTCCTCATTTTTCTCTTCCGTGACGGTTGCGGTGCCTTGGTTCGCAGCCGTTGCGCGATCGGTCCCACGAAGCGATACCCGCGTCGCGTCAGCGTCTCAATCGTAACGAGGATGGTCCCCATCATCGCCCAACGCCTCCCGCAGGCGGTTGACGGCTGCGTTTATGCCTTTCTCAAAATCCGCAAAGGTTTCTGAGGGCCACAGCGCCTGATGCAACTCGTCTCGCGACACGAGCTCTCCGGGGCGCTTCAGAAGCATCTAAGATTTGAAAAGACTGGCCCGGCAGACGCAGGCGTACCCCTCGCTTCCTGAGCTCCTGCGTTTGCAAGTCAGCGTCAAAAGGCCCAAAGCGGATAATGGTCTGTGAATGTTGATGCGCCGACATCGGTGACTTCGGCTGGCGGAGACTAACACAGAACGTCGTGCAAGCCGAGATCGCCACAGTCCGAAGGCTTAAACCATTGCGTTTCAGCGCGTTAGCTTGCGATGAACATGTGAGATTGTTGCGAGAGGGCTGGTATTGAGGTAGATCGCTAGATCACCGAGTTTGCGGGCACCAAGGGAGGTGTTCCGTGAAACTCCAAGTGCTTTTAGGGATCGTCGTTCAGGGGACTCTGGCTCTGCAATCCCAAACCGTGGCCACGGCCGGGCCGCAAGAAGTCCCTGCACAACACTTCGTTTGCAACACAGGCTACACTCCGGAGAAGTGCCACGCCGATATGGTGGCCTTACGAAAGGCGCTAGCCAAATTTCCCGTCGCCGAACTCGGGGAATGGACATGGATTCTGGTGCGATCTGCGGACTGGAAAGCGATCGTCGTGCCGCGCGGCCTCGGTCCAGACTCTCCTGCGTTCACGTACTATGAGAAACGCGAGACATTTCTCGAAGAGGCTCTGGTAGGCGGTGATCAGGTGTCCCGGCGTATAACGTTAATAAACGAATGGCGGATGAGCCTTCCGGATCTTCTCAATTTCGCCATCGCTCACGAACTGGGACATGCCCTCTGCAATGAAAAAGACGAGGCTAAAGCCAACCGCGTCGCGCGCATGCTTCAGGAGCAGAAACCGTTCGCGTGCGAGACCCAGCTGGCGTCAAAGGCCTATTCGCCGGAAGGAAAAAACAACGATGAGAAGCAGGCCTTGGTCGCAGAGCCACCTGTTTTTAGTGGTAAAACGCAAAATCGCAGTGACCATTAGCTTTCAGACGATTGCATTTCTTGTGGAAGAGATTGGTGGGGTGTGGTTCAGTTGGTATTTCTGCCGAACCCAACTCTCAATACGTTGCATCAGCTGCTCTTGCTCAGATGCTGGGGCAGGAAGTTTGGCGAGTAAGTGCAGGCCGAAGGACACTTTTGTCTCCGTGAATCCTGTTGGTTTTACCTAAACGCTGGTGCGTTCTCCAAAAAGAAGGCCTGATCAAAGGAGAGCGTCATACAATGCGCTTCCCGACGCGTCAACTACAAGCCATCCAGCTGGTCGTAGCGAGAGTTTAATCTCGGTGCGCCGCCCGAAACCCGTCAAGTGTCCAGAAGTCTTGGCCTTCATCATGCCGTAGCACGTAATAGTTTCCGTCATGTGCACGCACGCGGAAGTAAGTCGCGTCAGGAGAGTACCATTGCCCGTCCAGCTCCAGAACCTCGTAGTCCTTGTCGTGAATAGTAAACCTCGATGGGCGCTCGTCCGCGCGATAGCCCGCATAACAATGCACACGAATTTCCCTCACTGGGGCCTCCGTTGGATGACCGGGCGGCGTCCACCACAGCATTCTAGAACCGATTTAATCTTCCCGAGCCCGGAAATCGGTTGGCGAAATGAGCGAGGATTTTTGTTGCAAGTCCTAAACGTCGGACCTCTACCGTCCAATCGCCGCAAAATGCTCTCCTGATACTGTCGCATTCGGGCCAAAGAGGTGTATCATGTTGCTCAGGTTCAGACTCCGTCTTCCAAGTGGAATTGGCCATGTTTGTCCGCGTTCTGAAGCGCCCCCTCGTAATCTTGGCGTTCGTGTGCAATTCGCTCGCACCTCTACATGTTTCCGGGCAAACATCCACTCTGAACCCCGAAGTTGGGGGAGGAAACGCCACCGCCCAGGCAGTGCCGCGTGGTGTTATACCCGCAAATTGGTTGCCCCCGGATGTGGACGAGAACATACCGCCAGTGGAACCAAGCACCCCGTGCGCGCTCGACGATGTCCTTCAAAAAGCTGGCCAGCGTATAAAGGAACTTGTAAGCAATGTCGACCGGTTCACTGCGACGGAGTCCCTGGTGCATGAAAGAATTAACAAATCGGGAATTGCATCCGCTCCGCAGACCCTCAAGTTCGATTATGTTGTTTCCATAGAAGAAATCCGACCAGGCATTCTGAACGTGGAAGAATACCGGAGCAGTAGGAGTTCCGCTGCCGACTTCCTAGATGGTGTCGCATCACGGGGATTGCCGGCGATGGTGCTGGTTTTCCATCCCTACCACATCGTGAACTTTGATGTAATTTGCGAGGGGCTGGGCCAATGGAAAGGGACACCCGCCTGGCAAATCCATTTCCGACAGAGGAGCGATCGACCGAATACCATTCGCGCCTACAAGATCGGCTCCAGTGGCCCATCCTACCCGGTGGCGATGAAAGGGCGCGCATGGGTTGCAGCGGATAGTTATCAGATTCTGACGATGGAAACAAATTTGATTGCACCGGTGCCGCAAATTCGTCTGAGCCAGGACCGGACGGTTATCGAATATGGTCCAGTTCATTTCCAAAAGGACAAGGTGGACATGTGGCTGCCGCAGAGCGCAGATGTGTATTACGACTTTCTAGGACGGCGCAGCCACCGACGTCACAGCTTCAGCAATTATTTGCTTTTTTCAGTGGCAGACAAGCAACGCATCTCTGCGCCGAAGATCAAGGATGAGTCGTCTTCCGACCAACCGCAGAAGTAATAAACAAACCTAATTCTTAAGTAGACATCAGAAAGACTCCTCAAATCGCCTCCTAGAAGATTCGCCCCGAGGCAGATTACTTCGTTGCTTCTAAACAGGCGGAGCGTAAGCGTCTGGACCGTTCGGTACGCCCCATTCTCCGGGCCCTTGGGGTTGGCCATTCTAGCGATGCTGAACGACAGAGCGCCGAGAGAAACGGTCCGGCATGCACGGTTTGTGGGTAACCTGAACAGGTTTGTGCGCGTCGGCTACGCAGTGTGCATCTTCGTGGTCATATGGCTGCTTGCCTCTGGCCGTCGTTCTCAAGCGCAACCTGATGATCATGTATGAGTCTGCCACCACCGGAATTTCGATCGCGCAGATCATCGATCGCCAGAATGCATCATCTGGAATGTGGGCGTTCGACGAAGGGCTCGAAATGATGTATATGGTGGTCCTTCTCTATCTGGCTTGGCCTATGGCATTCAACATCGCGAGTCCTGTGGCGACGATTATGGCATCACCTAAGGCACGCTAGGCCTCGAACTCAGGGTGCCCGGCAATGCGACTAGAACCTACTATGCTCGTGCGCGACCTTGCCGCTCGCGCTTCCGACCCTAAGACTTATCGGAAAACCGCCAATCCGGCAGCTTATGGCGGGAGTGTCGAGCCGACAATCTCCTCCAGACTTGGTAAACGGGATAATCTTCACGAGCATTGCCAACCAGCCGTACCTGGCGATCCTGTGATGACTTTGCGGGAGTTCCAGCGTGCTAGAGTTTCTAGTTCCCGATGAAGTCACTGCAAAAGGCGCACGAGCAGGGCCGCGGTCTGCTGATCATTGGCGCCTTCAAGATCCTGAAAGGCTTTGCGCTCATCGCGGTCGGCTTTGGCGCTTTGCATTACCTTCACCGAGATCTGGCCGCGGAGGTCGCTCACTGGGTGGACCTCCTGCGCATCGACCCCCACAGCCACTACCTGCATTGGATTCTGGAAAGAGTGGCCAAGGTTGACCCCAAGAAATTTCGCGAGTTTAGCGTCGGAACATTCTTTTACTCTGGGCTGTTTTTCTGTGAAGGCGTTGGATTGCTATTGCGCAAACGCTGGGCCGAATATCTGACCATTGTTTCCACGGCATCACTCCTTCCAATCGAGGTTCTCGAGATTTACAGAGGTCTTTCCGTGGCGAAGGTAGCCTTTCTGCTAGTGAACCTTGCGATCGTGGCTTACTTGGTGCGCGAACTTCGCGGAAGGAAAGCTTGAGTGTTCTGGAGCGTCAGTAGGCTCACCAGGTCAGGCAACATTTTCGGCTAACTAGGCGTAAGATGGGAGCGCTGAGGGTATGCCGATGGAAGAAAAAGACGAGAAAAACGAGGAACTGGGCCGCTCGTGTCAGGGCGTTTCGCCCGGCGACGAGCCGTGCGATTTTCCGGCCACGGTGCACTGTGCGACATGCGGGAGGTGGTTCTGCGACGCCCATGCCGAGGATGATCAGTGGCATGCGTGCGTGCTGGTGCCGGGCGACGAGGGTGGCGAGGCGTAGTACCGCCCAGCCGCCACGGCTTAGTTCAAGAGCTCTTTGGCGTATTTTACTGGGACCGCGAGATTGGAACCTCCGAATCCGTTCAAAATCGCGAAATTCACGCCTATCACTTTGCCGTTTTGATTAAACAGCGGGCCACCCGAACCTCCCGAAGTGGTCGCTGCATCGTAAACAATCTTGTCCTGTAACACGTCGCCGATGTGTCCCTGCGTCGTCGTCGGACGGATCAGTTTTTGCTGCGCCAGATGCAGCACGATTTGCGTTACGTCAGAAGTATCTCCAGTGATTTCCTTGGTCGCTTCCGGTCCTGCCCGGGCCAGGATTCCTTCGATTCCCGTCGGATACCCGATCAGAACCACCGCTTCGCCTGCCACGCTGGCATCGCTGCGATCATCGAGATCCAGCAGTGTGCCGCGAGGCGGCACTGCACCATCCAGCCGCAACGTCGCGACGTCGGCCTTTGCCGAAATCTTGTCCAATTTCGCGGAAATTCCTTTCTGGTCGCCGGGGAAGTACGCCGTGTACGAAAGCACGTACGCAGAAGCTCCGTGATCGATTAGCGCTTTTAACTCGTCATTGCCCCACCAGGGTTCAGCGACGTGATGGTTAGTCAGCAATCGCCCATCCTTGCGGACTAAAAATCCCGTGCCAAAAACATCCAATTGCAAATGCGGTCCTCCGCCCTCGGTGTCCAGCTGAACCATTCCCTTGTCGTCCAATAGGGGTTTGCCAAGTCCGTCCACCGCGATCAGAATCGGTTTTCCGGAGCCGCGATCGAGAAATTCCACGATCACATGCAGCAGGCAAACGCTGGAGCCATACGAGTGCACGATGGTCTCCGCGAATTTGCGCTCGTTTTCCAGGCGGCTCAACCGCCCTTGTGTCTCCTGCAATTGCTTGCGCAGCTGGCTATCTTCACCGCCGCCCGCCGCCATCTTTTGCTTCAATTCATTCGACTGCGCCACCAGCGATTCACGGGTCGTCGCCTCGGACTTGCCTCGCGCTTCCATTGCCGCGCGCGCTTCTTCCGCCCGCCGCAGCAGGTCGCTCTGTTGCACAACCCCCCGGCTCAACCGCGCTACCTCCGCCTTCAGTTGCAACGTATCTGTGCGGCTCTTGTGGTAGGTGAGGGAAGTGATGAGCGCGGCGACCACAGCAATAATGCACAAAGCAAAGAGCGCGGGAAGTACCCATAGTCGTTTGCGCGTCACCGCACCGTTGCTCAGCGTTTCTACTGCTAACCCCGCCAACTGTTCTTTCTCTTCCGCTTGCTTTAGCTTATTCCGCAATTCAACTTCCGGCTGCCGCTCGCGGAACTGTGTGCGCACCTTGGCGGCGAATTCCAGCGCCACAAACGGTGCGGAGATGACGTCGTCGGCGCCCAGGTCCAGCGCCCGCGCCCGCTCCAAAGCCCCGCCCTGCACCACCATCAGCACGCGAATCGATTTTGTCTGCTCGCGCGCCTTGATTTGCGTGATGATTCCGCAGCAGCTCAAATCCGAAGGTCTGGCTTCGGTTATCAATACTTCTGGCCCGATGGACTGGATTTGTTCCACGTCCAACCCGGTCTCGATAACCAGTTCATAGCCTTGTCCAGCCAGAGCATTGTTGACCTCTTCGCTGGAAGTTGTACTCAGATCAAGTATCAGAATTCGCATCGCTTGAATCTTATCATCCCTGCGAATTCGGATGCTTTGGGGGCAGCACTTAGATACAAAAAAAGCGGACGGCAGTCTCTCTGCCGTCCGCTTTCGCTTCGTCAAGGTTCGACTTGAGTCAGCTTAGGATCAATTTAACGATGGCCACCGCCGCCATGGAAGCCACCTCCACCGTGGAATCCACCGCCGCCACCGCCATGGAACCCTCCACCGCCGTGAAAGCCGCCGCTCATACCGCCGCGGAATGTGGTGCCGCGATTGCCCTGGAAGCCACGATTAGCGAATCCACTTCCTGTGAATCCGCGACCGCCGCGAAACCCGCCCTGGAAACCGTGGTCAAAGCCCCTGCCGTGGAAGCCGTGGCCAGAGAAGCCTCGACCATGGAATCCACCGTGGAACCACGGGCCCACGCCTATAAACACGCCATTAACGAAATACTGAGGACCCCAATAGCCGTAAGGAGCGCAATCATACGGGTAATAATCGTAATACCCGTAATCGCAAACCGGAGGAGCCCCATAATAGCCGTAATACCCACTGTAGTAAGGAGCGCCGTAGTACGGTCCCACGCGCACGGCGATCTGTGCATTTGCGTTGGCCGCGGCAAAAAACAAAACCCCGAGCAGTGCAGCGTACTTTAAATATCCCATTTCTTGTCCTTTTCGGACCGTTCCAGAATGCCGTCCGAAAGGCATTGCGGCGAATGTAATCTCTTGAGAAGCTGGCCGCAAGAGATTTAACCCACAACGTGAAAAAGAGTTGCGCTGTCCGCAAGTTCCAGTAAACCAGCTGTTTGCTTCTGTTCTATGTCTTGTGGTCACAGGCATGGGCGGAGAGCAACTCCGCCAGATGTCTGAGAACTTGATAGAATCTTCAGCTCAAGAAATGATTTTCGCTGACCGTACACGGTGGAATTTGGATGAAAATCGGCTTTGCCGAACGCTGGCGGATTTGCGGGAACGGGGCGCTCCGATTCTCGACCTCACACGCTCCAATCCTACCGAATGTGGGTTCAACTACAACGAGCCAGCCATCCACCGCGCGTTCACCCACTCGGGAATGCTACGGTATGCTCCCGATCCGCGGGGCATGAAATCGGCTCGTGAAGCGGTCCGCGACTATTATCGCGCACAGCATTTGTCGGTGACTGATGACGATCTGGTTTTGACTTCCGGAACCAGCGAAGCCTACTCCTTCGTGTTTCGGCTCCTCTGCAATCCGGGCGATGAAGTCCTGATTCCGTCGCCCGGTTATCCGCTCCTCGATTTTCTGGCAGACCTCTGCGATGTGAAGCCGGTTCGCTATCCGTTGCTCTACGACCATGGCTGGCAGATTGATTTTTCCGCGTTGACTGCTGCTGTCACACAACGCACCCGCTGCCTCGTCGTTGTGCATCCCAACAACCCCACCGGACATTACACATCCGCTTCCGAGCAGGTTGCGCTTTCCCGTTTCTGTGTGGAACGCGGCGTGGCTCTGATCTCCGATGAAGTTTTCTTCGATTTTTCCCTGGCCGGGACCAGCGGGCCGGGCCTTGCTTCCAGAAGCGAAACACTTACGTTCACGTTGAGCGGCCTTTCAAAAGTCTGCGGCATGCCACAGATGAAGTTGGCCTGGATCGCCGTCACCGGACCCGCCGAACAGAAAAGGGAAGCGTTGCCACGCTTGGAAGTCGTCGCTGACGCACATTTGTCCGTCGGAACGCCGGTGCAGCTGGCGGCACCGGCTCTACTCGGAATGCGGGCTGATTTCGGATCGCAGGTGATGTCCCGGGTGCGGAACAATTTGCAAGAACTCGACGCGCAACTCGCGCGCCAGTCCGCCTGCAACCGGTTGCGCTGTGATGGTGGCTGGTCCGCCGTGCTGCGCGTTCCGGCTCTGCAGTCCGACGAGGATGTCGCCGTTTCGCTGCTGACGGAAAAGGAAGTGTATTTACACCCCGGCCATTTCTACGATTTCTCGCAGCCAGGTTATATGGTCGCCAGTTTGATCATTTCTGAAAAAGATTTCGCCGAGGGGATTCGCCGTACTTTGACCTATTTTGATTTCGGCCCTAAACAAAAGCAGTGCGAATAGCGGTGATTAAGAATTTTCTCGCAGCGCAGTCGGCACCCTTGGCCCGTCAAGGTTAGTCCACAGACCACGCGCCGGAGCCACCAAATTGCGCGCTGGTTTCGATTGCATCACTTCGTAGAAGGCCGCTTGAAACTTTTCCATATCTGCCTTGGTACCAACGGTGATGCGCACATGCGTCGGCCACACCGGCCAGGCACGGCCCACGAATACGTTACGTGTCGCCATGGCGTCAATAATCTCTTTGGCCGGGCGTTTGGTGTCCAGCATGAAACAGTTGGACACCGACGGCACATAGCGGTAACCATTCTTATCCAGCCAGGCGAATGTTTCGCTGCGCACCGTTGCGTTGATCCTTTTGCGCTCAGGAACAAGCGAAGCGTCGTCCAGGCTCGTCAATGCCGCGGCGGCCGCCGTTACCGGCAAGCTGTTCCATCCACTGAAGCTGGAAATCTTTGCCAGCAAATCCGGCCGCCCGATGGCCAGCCCGCAACGCAGTCCCGCCATTCCATAAATTTTTGAGAAAGTCCGCAACACGATCACCTCTTTGTCGGCTTTCACCAAATCTACTGCTGTCGTCGCGTCCGAAAAATGGATGTACGCTTCGTCCACCAGCACAATCGACCCTTTCGGCTTGTGCTCCAGCAGGGATTCGATGTCCGAATGTGGCGTCAGCGTTCCGGTGGGATTGTTAGGCGTGCAAAGATAGAACAGTCCGGCGTCCGGGGCGGCAGTCACCATCGCCTTTACGTCGTGCGCGTAACTCACGGTTAGCGGCGTCTTCACAACTCTAGCGCCAGAGATTTTTGCCGCGTGCATTCCGGCTTCATATCCGGGATCGGCGGTTACATAGCTTCGCGAAGCCGACGTAAACGACAGAACTGCGAAATGCAAGGGCTCGCCGGAGCCGGGGAACGCGCGAACATATTCCGGCTTGAGTCCTTGCTGCCCCGCAAATCGCTTGGCCAGATCTTCCGTCAGCCAATAGCTATAGCGCCCGGAATTGCCGGTGATCTCCGCAATCGCCTCGCGCGCCGTGGAACATGGGCCCAGGGGATTTTCGTTGGCATCAATAATGACCGCATCTTTGGGGAACGGACCATGAGGAAGGGAAGCGGCGCGGGCGGAAATTGCAAAAAACGATTCACCTAGTATTCCTGAAGCCAGTGCAGCCGAACCCGCCGCTCCAATTTGAAAAAACGACCGCCGTGAATGTCCGCTGGTGCTACATCGTGAATCGCTTGGCATGGATTTGCCTCCAACTTCGCTGCAAAAACCTGCGAACGCAAGTGTCGCACAAAGAAAGGGTTCAGGCGAGGGCTTTGCCCCTGCCGGAAGTCACGGGTCTTCAGTGCCGCTCAGCGGTCAATTTAGCGAAAATTCTGAGTGCTGTTTTGTGGCGCGGATGGGAATCAGAGCGCCAAGTCGGAACTAGCTGTGCGCCGCTGCGGTCCTTCCGCCGCCGGGAACCAGCCTGCGGACCACCGCATAGAGCATGGGGATGAAAATAAGATTTAGTGTTGTCGCTGCGATCATTCCCCCAAATACCGTTGTGCCTACGGATATTCGTCCGGCTTTTCCCGCGCCAGTGGCTAGCACCAGTGGCACCACGCCCAGAATAAAGGCCAGTGATGTCATCAGAATGGGCCGCAGCCGGATCCGCGCTGCTTCGACCGCTGCGTCTTCAATCGAACTGCCTTTGGCCCGCAGCTGTTCGGCGAACTCCACAATCAGAATGGCGTTCTTGCTGGACAAGCCGATCAGCATGACCAGCCCGATCTGGCAATAAACATTATTTTCCAGACCGCGAAGCGACAGTCCTCCCACCGCGCCCAGCAACGCCACCGGCACCGCCAATAGCACGATGAACGGCAACACGAAGCTTTCATATTGAGCAGCCAGTGTCAGGTACACAAACACCAGTCCCAATCCAAACAGAATCATCGCTTTTCCGCCGGACTGAATTTCTTCCAGCGACAGTCCACTCCACTCGTAGGTCATACCGTTGGGCAAGACTTTTCGCGCCAGCCCTTCCATGTCCGCAATGGCTTGTCCTGAACTGCGCCCCGGTGCGCCGGCCCCGTTGATTTCCGCGGAGCGAAACAAATTGTAGTGGCTGATTACCTGTGGATTCGCGGTCTGCTCGATCGTGGTGAAATTATCCAGTGGAATCAATTTCCCTGCATTGGACTTCAAATAATACTGCCCGATATCCTTTGGCCTCGCGCGGTAGCGTCCTTCCGATTGCACGTACACACGGTACGACCGGTTGTTGAAATCAAAGTCGTTCACGTACACCGAACCCATGTACACCTGCAGCGCATCGGTAATTTGCGTGAAAGGAACCTGCAGGCTTTTGGCCTTTTCGCGGTCAATCTGCACCAGATATTGCGGATCGTTGGCGGTAAAGGTAGTAAACAGGTTCGTCAGTTTACCGCTGCTGTTTCCCTGCCCAATCAGGCCATAGGTGGTGTTGGCAATCTGCTGCACCGAATTGCGCCCCAGATCCTCTACTTCAAACGTAAAGCCGCCAAAATTTCCCAAGCCCTGCACTGCGGGCGGGTTGAAGGGTACTGCGATCGCTCCTTGGATCCCCGAGAGTGGACCCTGCATCCGCCGCAGCAACGCCGCCGCGGAATGTTCATCGCCCTTACGCTGGTCAAACGAAGTCAGCGGAACGAAAACAATGGCACGATTAGAGGCGTTTCCCGAAAATCCGAAACCCACCACGGAAAATGTCCCTTCCACGTCCGGCAGATGCAAAACCGCGGCTTCAATCTGTGTGCAAATATCCGCGGTGTACTCGAGCGACGCGCCCTGGGGCGACTGCACGATAATCATCACGTAGCCCTGGTCGTCCTCCGGAATGAACGCCGTCGGCACGCGGGAATAAATCCAATAGGTAAGTCCGAGCGTGGCGAGAAACGCGATTACCGCAACCGTACGCCACTGCAAAACGTGTTGTACCGTGCGCCGGTACGCATCCGTCCCTTTTTCCACTCCCACGTTGAACCAGCGAAAGAAAAAGCCTTTCGCGCGTTCCCGATGCTTGCCGAGAAAAATCGCGGACATCGCCGGCGTTAGCGTCAGCGCGTTAAAGGCGGAGATGGAAACCGAAAACGCAATGGTCAGCGCGAACTGACGAAACAAAATGCCGGTTGTGCCGGGAAACAGCGCTACTGGAACGAAAACCGCCACCAGCACCAGCGACGTCGCGATCACCGCTCCGGCCACTTCCTTCATGGCCGCCGATGCCGCCATATGCGGCTCGCTGATTCCTTCCGTGATGTGCCGCTCCACGTTTTCGATCACTACGATGGCGTCGTCCACCACCAGTCCCGTGGCCAGCGTGATTCCGAACAGCGTCAGCGTGTTGATGGAAAATCCCAGCGCCTTCACGAAAATGAATGTCCCGACAAGCGAAACCGGAATAGTGATCGCCGGAATTAGCGTGCTCCGCCAATCCTGCAGGAATACGTAAATGACGATGATCACCAGAATGATCGCTTCAGTCAGCGTCTGCAGCACGTCGCGAATCGACTCCCCAATCACTGTGGTGGTATCGAACGCCACCGCCACCTTCAGCCCCGGCGGAAAATTCTTCGATAGCCTCACCAGCTCCGCTTTCGCCGCGCGGTCCACGTCCAGCGCATTGGCCCCTGGCAATTGCGTCAAACCGAGTCCCACCGCATCGTGTCCGTTAAACCGCAACAGCGAACCGTAATCTTCCGCTCCCAGTTCCGACCGGCCCACATCTTTCAACCGCACCAGCGTGCCGTCTGCGCCGGTCTTTAAAATAATGTTGTCGAACTCCGACGCCTCCGAAAGGCGTCCCACCGCCCGCACGCTGACTTGATAGGCTTGGCCCGTGGGTGTCGGTGGCTGTCCGATCTGTCCTGCAGCTACCTGCACGTTTTGTTCTTGCAGAGCATTTACTACGGCCGACGCCGTCAGCCCGCGCTGCGCCAGCCGCGCCGGATCCAGCCACAAGCGCATGGCGTACTTCCGTTCGCCAAAAATAATCACGTCGCCGACGCCCTTCACCCGCTTCAGCGCGTCCTTAATGTACACGTCGATATAATTGCTCAAAAATAAGCTGTCGTACTGTCCGTTCTCGGAATAAACGCCGCCGCCAAACACAAATCCGCTGGTCTCCTTGGTGATGATTACGCCGGTATTTTTCACTTCGTTGGGCAGGCGGGCCAGCGCCTGGTTTACGCGATTCTGCACGTCCACCGACGCCAGGTCGATATTGCGCGACACTTCGAACACCACGTTGATCTGGCTGGTTCCGTTATTCCCGCTCGAAGACGAGATGTACTTCATCCCTTCCACGCCGTTGATGGCCTGTTCCAGCGGAATGGTCACCGCCGATTCCACCGTCTGCGCGTTCGCTCCGATGTACGTGCTGATCACAACGACTTGCGGCGGTGCCAGGTCAGGCAGTTGCGCGATCGGCAGCGTCGGAATGCAAATCGCCCCTCCCAGCACAATCAGCAGCGCGCACACTGTCGCGAATACCGGTCGCTGAATGAAGAAATCAACGAACATTTGCGCACTCCAACGAACGGATATTGTTGCGCTTCATTGACGTCTCTTTTTCCGGCAATGGAACATTGTTGTCTACTGCGATTTGTGCGGAGGCCATGGTTGGGAGATTTAATGTGCGGCGCCGCCGGATTCCTTCGCGGGGCCCCGGCCGCCGGCGCCCGCGGGAGGTGCGACCTGTTCGGTTATCGACGTTCCGTCTTGCAAGAACTGCGCTCCCGATACGATGAGGTGGTCCCCAGGCTTGATTCCGTCCAGCACTTCCACGTTGTTGCCGATGTTGTCGCCAATCTTTACCAGTTTCTGCTTGGCGACCCTCCCTTTGCCTGCGTTTTCGGTGACAAACGCAAAATATTGTCCATTGATGCGCGTGATATTCAGGAAGGGAATCGTCGCGCCTTCATGCTGACCCCACTTGACCTGCGCGCGTACCTGCTGTGAAATGCGCAGACGCGTCTGCGCGTTGCTATTTGGCACAGCTGCCTTGGCCAGCACCGTTTGCGTATCTGGATCAACCTGCGGCGACACAAAGGTAATCGCGGTGTTCGCCAGCAACTCTCCCGCTTCGTTCACCAGCCGCACCGGCAAACCCACTTGCAATCCATGGGAGTGGTCCACCGGCACGTAGATGTAGGCTTCCAGCGCTCCCGGTTCATCGACCGTGGTCAATAGCGTGGTCACCGCCACGCGGTCTCCTACCCGCACCGGGATGTCCCCCACAATTCCGTCCATCGGCGCGCTCACGCTGTAATAATGCAATTCCACCTTCTGCGTGTTGACCTGCTCTTCGAGCGATTTCAATTGCGCTACCGCCGCTTCGTAGGTGGACTGCGCGGAATCGTAGTCCGCCTTGCTGATCACCCCGGCCTCGGACAATTTCTTCGCGCGCTCATAGGAAACTTTCGCCAGTTGCACATTGGCTTCTTGCGCCGCCCGCGCAGCTTCCTGGCTGCTCACCGTTGCCTGCTGTTTTAACGGATCGATCTGCAGCAGCGGCTGCCCGGCTTTCACCCGATCGCCTGACTTCACTAAAATCTTGGTGATCTGCCCTTCTACCTGCGGATTGATATTCGCCGAATGCCGCGATTTCAGCACCGAAAGATATTCCGTGATGTCCGGTATGGTCTCCGTCTTCACCACCGCAATTTGCACCGGCATTACTCCCGGCGGCACTCCCGGCGCTCCCTTGGCCGCGTCCTTCTGACCGCAACCCGCGATCAGCGCCGTGGCCAGGCCCAATAGAGCCGCAGCGCCCAAGCCCGGCAGACGAAAATCTAGCAATGCAGTTGTGAATGGAGTGCGCATTCTCCCCGAATCTCCGCTCATCTCAATGATTCAATTTTACGATAGTGCAGCGGCGCGAAGAAAGCACACACTCCACCGCCATGATCGTTAGACGCTTTCGAGAATATTTCGTTACATTTCAATAGGATAGGCCGGACAGGTAGTTTAGGAACGCTGCTGGCCCGGCTAGCGGCCAGAATGCCAGAGAGCTCTAGTAAAAATCCCGCGGATCGATGCGTTTGCCGGACAACCCCAGTTGCAGCACTTCCATGTCTTCCGGCCGGTCAAACACTTTGCCGGGGAACAACCTTTTCGTCAACACGCGTATCCCGCCGAAAGCCACTCCCAGCACCAGCGCAATTCCGCAAAACGCTAGCGTCCCAATAAAAATATTCTTTACCGTGACCAGCCACGGCGGATCGGTCAGCGTGTGCGAACCTTCGTTCCAGGTAACGGCAATTCCGTATTGGATGTTTTCCCGCAGACTCGCTGCGGACTGCGGGCTCGCCGGAGAGAGGACCAGCGAGAGCAGGGAATTCTTGCGTTCCACCGTCGCCGTTGCCAGTTCCGCATGCGCTGCCAGGATCGGTTCAATGTGTTTGAGTTGTTGCTCGGCGATCTGCGGCGTCGGGTATTCGACCAGGATCAGCGTCTCGGTTTTTCCGGCCGCCGAGTGATAGTTTGCCAGCATCGCTTCCGCGCCCTTGGCAAAGCCAATCTCCGCGGTAATGGGCGAAAACTTGCTTTCGTTCAACGACTGTAGTGCCGCGTCAAACCCAGCCGGACCCAAGGCATACCGCTGCGTCCCCTGTACCATATCCGTGTCAGGCAAGTATCCGCGTATCGGCGGCAGCGGCGACCGGTCCGAAGCCTGCTTTAGGTTGTCCAGCAACGATTTCAAGTCCGCATCGGAGGCAGTACGGATCGGCGCAACCGTGACCACCCGGTTGCCCACCAGTGCCATCAGCTGATCATTTCCCGCGGCGGTCAGCGGCGCCACGGTCGATAGATTCAATTTGGTGGACAGGCGCGCGGTGTAAATCTCGTACGCTGCGGTCGGATCGCGAAACTGCTCGCTCACCACCAGGATCTTTTTGTCGCCGAGGACGTAATTCTGAGTCCACGTGCCGTTTGCACCGGCCTCCCGGAGCACGTCCGCGCCAGGTGCATCGACCCTGCCGAGGGCGGCGAGCGGGCCGGCGGCCTTCCACGCTCCAAATGAGTCTGGAAACGCGGATTGGGCACCCGCAGACTTGCCTGCGAACGAGAAAAGAAAGAGCGCCAAAAAATAGGTGAGTCTTTTCATCCCTGAAGGAACCTACCCGCTCTATTAGACACCAGTTCGCTAGTTTCGGTTGCGAGAAGATTCGACAGACGCCGAAGTGGAGGTCCTCCGGGCCGGCGGGTTGTTGGTCTGATTCACTCCCATGCTGTTCAAATTCTGCAGGTAGCTGGCTACGCCCTGATAGATGCCTTCCGCCACGCGCTGGCGGTGTTCCGGCTGCTTCAGCATCTTTTCATCGGCCGGATTGCTCAGAAACGAAATCTCCGTCAGGATCGACGGCATATCCGCGCCGATCAGCACCACGAAGGGAGCTTTGCGCACTCCGCGATTCTTCACTGGCCGCGCCGCCTTCTGTACCCGCTTCGCCAGCGAATCCTGTACGTCTTCGGCGAACTCTCTTGACTCGTCGATTTTCTCCGTGCGCGCGATCTGTTTCACCAGATCCTGCAGCTCGTGAATGCCCTGATCATCAGTGGCGTTTTCTCGCGCCGCGACTTCCATCGCTTCCGCCGAGCCCTTCAGATTCAAATAGTAAGTTTCAATGCCGCGCGCGCCGGGGTCCTGACTGGAATTCGCATGAATCGAAATGAACATATCCGCTTTGGCCTCATTCGCAATGTGGGTGCGCTCTTCCAGCGGGATAAAGGTATCATCCGACCGCGTCAGCACTACGTCGGCGCTCGGCAATCGCTGTTGAA
>Ga0126381_100002669_pt1 | contig 19326 bp, 20 predicted proteins | sample PanSoiMetPlot_28_FD_96465 | JGI IMG/M metagenome (GOLD analysis project Ga0126381, IMG submission 96465) | Tropical forest soil microbial communities from Panama - MetaG Plot_28 | ecosystem: Environmental > Terrestrial > Soil > Tropical forest > Bulk soil | place: Panama | collected 2016-02-17
AGCACTATGGGAAAGCATTCCTTGTATGCGCCCCATCTGGAAAGGCAGCATCAGCTTCGGGCTGGTTTATATTCCCGTGGCCGTTTATCCCGCCACGCGAGAGGAGAAGCTTAGTTTCCGGCAGCTTCGTTCCGGCGATCTCAGTCCCATTAAATACAAAAAGGTGGCGGAAGCGGACTCAAAGGAAGTTCCAGCCGACCAGATCGTGAAAGGCTTCGAATACGAGCGCGGTCGTTATGTTGTGATGAAGGATGAGGATTTCGAAAAGGTGCGAATCGAATCCACGCATTCGATCGACATCACCGATTTTGTCGATTTGGACAAGGTCGATCCGAAGTTTTTTTACAAACCATATTTCCTTGAGCCGCAAAAAGGCGGCGAAAAAGCTTATGCAGTCTTGCACAAAGCGCTCAGCGGCACGCGGAAAATTGGTATTGCCAAAGTCGTGATCAGCAATCGCGAACATCTGGCCGCGGTAAAGCCGGACGGCTTGTTCCTGGTTTTGGAGCTAATGCATTTTGCCAGCGAAATATTGAGCGCCGAAGTGCTGCAAAACGGTTCGAATGCTGCGGTGACTGACAAGGAGTTGAAAATGGCGCAAGCGCTTATCGAAAGCATGAGCGATACCTGGGAGCCGGAGAAATATAAGGATGAATACCGGACGGCGTTGATGGAGATCATTGAGCAAAAGGCACAGCACAAGGAAATTGCGGCAAAGGCGCCGCCTGCTCCTACGCCAACCAACGTTGTTGATCTGGTGAAGGTGTTACAAGACAGCTTGAACCGGACACAATCGGCAAGGCAGAAGGGCCCATCTGCTCGAGACGGCGCTCGCCGGTCCACCAATACCCTGGTCAAACAGCGGCGACGCGCAGGCGCACTCGGCTAGCATTGTTCGGCTCGCGGTTGCAAATTAGGTGGCTGGCGTTATAGTCAGCGCTCTTTATGGCTAAGAAAGCCTGGATCAACCGAAACGAACGCAAACGCGCAACTGCGAAAAAGTACGCTGCATTGCGCGCCGAGCTAAAGGCGAAAAAGGACTACGCCGGCTTGGCGCAATTGCCGCGTGACGCGAGTCCGACCCGCATAGTGAACCGCTGCCAAGTCAGCGGCCGCCGGCGCGCTTTCATTCGCCGGTTTAAGATGTCACGTCTGGCTTTTCGCGAACTGGCTTCGCAAGGTCTGATTCCTGGTGTAACCAAGTCCAGCTGGTAGACTTAGCCGCACCGCTTTGCAACGCGTTAGCCGGGCGCGTCCGAGCCGCGACAGATGAACTTTGTAATGCTTCCCCTAGCTCTGATCTCAGTTGCTGAAACGATAACGCTGCACTGGGAGCCACCGATGGTGTTGCTTGGCAAACTAATTGCCATTGCGGCGCTTGTACTGCTGAACAGCTTCTTCGTCGCCGCTGAGTTTGCGCTCGTAAAAATTCGTACCAGCCATCTCAAGACCATGGCGGCCGGTGGCAGCAAGCGAGCCGGTCTTCTACGCGCGATTAAAGACAATCTGAACGCTTATCTTTCCGCGTGTCAGGTCGGAATAACCATGGCGAGCCTGGGTCTTGGGTGGTTGGGGGAACCTTTCCTGGCGCGAATGCTTCAGCCTTTTTTCGCATTGGCAGGAATCGAATCCCCCGCCGTGATCAAATCGATTTCGTTCGTCCTGGCTTTTTCGACGATCACGTTTTTGCACATCGTGGTGGGAGAACAAGCGCCAAAGATTCTGGCTATCCGCAAAGCAATGCCTTCTGCGCTATTCGTCAGCGCACCACTGCGATGGTTTTATGTAATCTTCAAGCCAGCGATTGGGCTTCTAAACGCAGCGAGTAACTGGGTCCTCCGCCGGATTCTTCACGTCGAACCAATTGCCGAAGGAGAACTGGCACATAGCGAAGAAGAACTGCGCTTGATTGTGCGCGAAAGCGAAAAATCAGCGGAGGTAACGCCTCTTGGCCGTGAACTTGTGTTTAACGTGCTGGATCTGCGCGACCGCGTCGTGCGCGATATCATGACACCTCGGGGCGAAATCATTTACCTGGACGTGGAGGATGATTTCGAAACGAACATGAAAAAGGCGATCGAATCGCAGCACACGCGTTTCCCGCTGTGTCGTGAGAATCTGGATAACACGATTGGCCTCATCAATATCAAAGAACTGTTTCCCATGATGCGCGATCCGCATGCCGATTTGATGAGGATCAAACGCGAGTTGCATCCGGTTCCGGAGATGATGCCGTTGGAGAATTTGCTCAGGTTATTTCTGAGCAAGCATGCACACCTCGCAATCGTGGTGGATGAATTTGGAGGGACCGTGGGGCTTGTGACGTTGGAAGATGTGTTGGAGGAACTCGTCGGCGATATTCAGGACGAGTTCGATCTCGAAAAAGAAGAGTTCCGCAAAATCAACGCTGACGAATTCAGTGTGGACGGAGCGCTTGGCCTGTACGAACTAAACGATCTGGCGAAGCTTGATTTGGAAAGCCCGGACGTAAGCACAATCGGCGGTTACGTGACGCATCTACTGGGGCATCTACCGAAGACGGGCGAACAAGTGAAAATCGACGGCTATTTGGTGACGGTTTCGGAAGCCGATAACCGTCGCGTGAAGCAATTGCATTTTAAGAAGTTGAGCGACGACGCCGTGGCCACTGCCACGAGCTCTCGAAACGCGTAACGAAGGAATTTCCGTCGAGTTGTTAAACCGGACCGGCCTGTAACTGGGCGCGTAAGGCGGGTCTACGCTGCAATTGCTGGGTGAGTGCCGCAATTGCGCGCAATGTGGAAGGACTGATGTGATGTTCCATGCCCTCGACATCATGATCAACCACTCTGTCATCAACCCCGAGTAGTCTGAGAAATTCAGTGAGCAGCTTGTGCCGCTGGGCGATTCTGTAAGCTAGCTTTTTGCCTGTGGCAGTTAAAATAAGTCCGCGGTACTTTTCATATTTAAGAAGACCCTCGGTGTCGAGCCGTTGAACCATGTTTGTGACGCTGGCCTGCGAAATCTTTAAGGCAGCCGCGATATCGATTACTCTGGCGTATCCCTTGGAATTGATGAGTTCCAGGATGCGCTCGAGATAGTCTTCTACGGCCGTGGAATTGCCGGCCGTCGATTGAGATATCTTTTTGTTTCGCATCCAGAGAAAATAATAATCATCATTATTAGTGTCAACAAATAAAGATTGCAACTTGACAATATCAGAGACAATCTTAAATAAATTAGTCTAACCTAATTCTTTGGAAGCATCCATGGCGCAGCCGGAAATCGCAACTACAGCAAGTGATCGTGACGCCTGGCGACGGACCGGGGATCAGGTTTCTTTGCCGGAAGTCCATCGCACCATCCCAGTGCCGCAGACCGCGTCCTTTTGGAGGAAGCTCATGGCATTTTCCGGTCCGGGATTTTTGGTCGCTGTGGGATATATGGATCCGGGCAACTGGGCTACCGATTTGGCCGGCGGCGCGCGGTTCGGCTACTCCCTTCTATCCGTCATCATGATTTCGAATCTGATGGCGATCCTGCTTCAGCATTTGTGCATCAAACTTGGCATCGCCACTGGCCGCGACCTCGCCCAGGCGTGCCGCGACCACTACCCGCGTCCGGTCGTTTGGTTTCTCTGGATTCTGTGCGAGATCGCCATTGCTGCATGCGATCTCGCCGAAGTGGTTGGCTCGGCGATCGGGCTCCAATTGTTGTTTGGCATCCCGCTGGTGTGGGGATGTCTCATTACCGCTCTGGATGTGCTCGCTGTTCTTTACCTCCAAAACAAAGGATTTCGCTACGTCGAAGCGCTTGTCATCACGCTAATCGCGACTATCGGCACGTGTTTCGCGCTGGAGCTGATTTTTTCCAGGCCGAGCATTGTCGGGGTTGCGCTCGGGTTTATTCCGGGGCCGCACGTCATCACCAACCAGGAAATGCTATACGTCAGCATCGGTATCCTTGGAGCCACCGTGATGCCGCACAACCTGTATTTGCATTCATCCATCGTGCAGACGCGAAAATTCGAGCAGACGCAGGAAGGCAGACGCGAAGCTATCAAGTTTGCGACCATCGATTCGAGCGCGGCGCTCATGTTCGCGTTGTTCATTAATGCTGCGATCCTGATTCTTTCGGCTTCCGCTTTCCATTGGTCTGGCCATCAGGATGTGGCCGAAATTCAGGACGCGTACAGGCTGCTCAGCCCGTTGCTGGGTGTTGGCGTTGCGAGCATCCTGTTTGCGGTAGCGTTGCTAGCATCCGGTCAAAACTCGACTCTTACCGGTACGCTTGCTGGCCAGATCGTGATGGAAGGTTTTCTCAACATCCGAATTACACCGTGGCTGCGCCGGCTGATCACCCGGCTTATCGCCATTGTACCCGCAATCGTGGTGATCGGTGTTTTCGGAGAAGGCAAGACGACGGAATTGCTGATTGCCAGCCAGGTTTGTTTGAGCATGCAACTCGGATTCGCCGTGTGGCCCCTGATGCGATTTACAGGCGAAAAGGCCAAAATGGGTGAATTCGTGAACCCCATCTGGATAAAAATTTTGGGCTGGGCGACTGCGAGCATTATCATCGTGCTCAATATGAAGCTGCTCTTGGACACTTTTATGCCGGAGCCGGTGCTCAAGGCATTTTACGGTTCTCTCGGACTTCCGGTTCCCGAGTAGACGAATGCTGATTCGCAATGACCAGCGTGATTTAACGATTTATCCAACTGATGGGCATTCTGATTTGAGATGCCATGTACAACCACATACTAATCCCGCTCGAGAATAGTCCGGCCGACGCGACTATCCTTACTCATATTAAGCCGCTGGCGCGCATGACCGGCGCAAGGTTATTGCTTGTTCACGTGGCGGACGGGTGGGTGGCCCGCAATTTTAATCAACTCCAACTTGCCGAAAGCCAGGAAATGAAAGAAGACCGGATGTATTTGGAAAAACGGCAACGCGAACTAATGAACGAAGGGTTCTCGTGCGATGCGATGCTAGCTCTGGGCGAACCGTCTGATGAAATCATCAAGCTCGCACGCGAGAAAGATGTCGACCTGATCGCCATGACTACACATGGGCACCGCTTCATTAGCGACGTTTTATACGGCGCGACCGCCGATAAGGTGCGTCATGCGGTCGAAATTCCGGTACTGCTTGTCCGCGCGAAATAAGCACAGAGACATTGGTGGCAACGCCTCAACGAGGGTAAAACGCACGTGAAAGTCCTGTTCCTGACTAACGAGTATCCGCCGAGTATCTACGGCGGCGCGGGTGTGCACGTTGGCTACTTGTCGCGGGAGTTGGCAAAAACGATGCCGGTCGAAGTGCGTTGCTTTGGCAACCAGCGTCTCGATGAAGGTAATCTCAAGGTCATCGGCTTTGAACTCGACACAAGTAATTTCACCTGTCCCAAGCCATTGCGTTCCGCTTTCGGCGCGGTGCGCCGTTGCACGGATTTCAATACCATCAACATCGACTCCGACCTGGTGCATTGTCACACGTGGTACAGCCACTTTGGCGGGATCCTGGCAAAAAAGAATTACGGTTTACCCCTCGTGATTACTGTTCATTCGCTTGAGCCACTTCGACCGTGGAAACGCGAACAGCTCGCGGGTGGCTACGACTTCTCACTTTGGGTGGAGAAGACGGCACTGGAAATGGCGGATGCGATTATTGCAGTCTCAGGTGCGACGAAACACGACATCGAACACCTCTTCGATGTCGATCCTGAGCGAGTGCACCTGATCCATAACGGAATCGATTTGAACCAGTATCGTAAGGTCGATTCTACTAGCGCCCTCAGGCGTTACGGGATCGATCCAGCCAAGCCATATCTGCTTTTTGTCGGGCGGATCACGCGTCAGAAAGGGTTCCAACATCTCGTGCGCGCAATTCAATTCATGAATCGCGATTTCCAGATTGTGTTGTGTGCAGCGGCACCAGACACGCCGGAACTGGCCGAGGAAATGCGGATTGCCGTGGAGCGCGCTGAAGCGCAGCGGCCGGGAATTATCTGGATCAATGAAATGGTCGATCAACGAACTGCATGTGAGCTTTATTCGCACGCTGCGGTATTCGTTTGTCCATCAATCTACGAACCGTTTGGCATCATTAACCTGGAAGCAATGGCGTGCGAAACAGCGGTGGTTGCCAGTGCTGTTGGCGGAATCAAGGAAGTCGTTGTGGACGGCGAAACCGGTTTTCTCGTCCCGCTTGAGCAAATGAAGGAGAGCCCGTTCGAGGCCATAAGTCCGGAAAAATTCGCGCGTGACCTCGCACAGCGTATCAATGAATTGATGGAAGACGCGCTACTTCGCAAACGGTTCGGCGAAGCCGGGCGCAAACGCGTCGAAGAATATTTTAGCTGGACGAAGATCGCGGAAAGAACAAAAGCGCTATACGGAAAACTTCTAGCGAAGAGTCACCAGGAATAAGTCGCTTTTCGTTTCTACCGCGACGCGCGTTCCGACAGCGACGCAAATGGCGGTGGACGTTTTCTCGGGAAAAACATGAACGCGAGCGTAAACCGTGAACGGGCCTTCACGATACGGATCTTTTGCGAGTCCCATTTTCTCCAAACCTCCGATTGGGAACAGCGCGGACCCAGCAGCGAGGAAGAACGAGATTGCCACAATCGGTTTCATCGCGACTCATTACATGCCGCAGACATTGCCAAGTCAATGCGGCGGATGTGCGGCGATCCGAGAGAACAAGCTAAAAAACATCGACATTCCCTGCGATAGGTTCGAAAGGGCCATACGCAAAGAGATTAAGAAAACTTCAGTTCCTCTGTGATTGCGGCAGAAACAAAAACATTGTACGGGACCTTAGAACCCTAAGGCTTAGCTTTTCAGCATCTGTGCCTTATCGCGTCAATGCTCCAAAAAAATGTTTGTAGATCGAATAAAGGTTTTTGCACAAGCCGGAAGCGGAGGGCGCGGATGCGTTAGCTTTCGCCGAGAAAAATTCGTCCCGAAAGGCGGCCCGGATGGCGGCGATGGCGGGCGTGGTGGTAACGTGATCCTGCGAGCAGACCGGCATGTCGATAATCTTGCCAATCTTTTCTACGAGCCGTTGATCAAGGCGAAGAACGGCGGGCACGGGATGGGAAAGAAAATGAGTGGACGCGCGGGCGCGGACAAACTCGTAAAGGTTCCGGTGGGGACGGTTGTTTGGCGCACAGAAGAAGGTGTGCCGGTCATCCTCAGCGAAGTCGAAGGATCCCGTGAAACGAACTCAACCGTATCGCCACGCGATTCCTCGACTTCGCTCGGAATGACAGAGAGACTTCTACTTACCGATCTTGCGCGAGATGGACAGGAATTCGTGCTATGCCGCGGTGGAGCAGGGGGAAAGGGGAATGTGCACTTCAAAAGCTCGCGCAATCGTGCGCCGCGCCAATACACCGAGGGCGAAGAAGGCGAACAGGGACATTTCTTGTTTGAGCTGCGAACCATCGCCGATGCTGGATTGGTTGGGTACCCGAATGCCGGTAAATCAACGCTGTTACGGAAGATTTCGGCAGCGCGGCCAAAGGTCGCTGCCTATCCGTTTACAACGCTTCACCCGATCGTCGGCGTCATTGAATTTCCCGGTTACCTACGCGCCACAGTCGCGGATATTCCTGGTTTGATCGAAGGGGCACACCGCGGGGTTGGGTTGGGGCACGAATTCCTTCGCCACATTACGCGATGCCGCGTTTTGGTTTTCGTGGTTGACGTCGCTGGAAGCGAGGGACGAAGTCCTGTCGAAGATTTGCAAAATCTGCGCCGGGAAATTGATCTCTACGATCCGAGTTTGTCATCGCGCGCCTGGCTCGTAGTTGCCAATAAGATGGATTTGCCCGGTGCAAAAGAAAATCTAAAAGCACTGCAAGCAAGGTTCCCCAAGCTCCAGATACTTCCGGTGTCAGCGGCTCAAGGAGAAGGAATCGACGCCCTGAAGCAAGCGTTGGCAACGCGAATCACAAATTCCCAAGAGAGTGTTTCCGCCGCGATTTGAGGTGGACAAGGCGAGCATCCCCAGCGAAACTGGGCGCTGTGTTATGGGCAGGCGGGTTGTAGCGAGCTATTGTTCCAGTTTTTTGAAGTCCGAGATGTTGCACATCTATCGGCAAGTAAAGGCGCTCCGCGGAGTGGACACGTTCGTCGTCACCAAAGAAGTCCAGAATGCTGAGCGATTTCCGTTTGACGCCATCGAAGTGATTCCGAAGCGGCGTACTAATCTGTTTGTGCACGGTTGGTTGAAATTCGTCGAACGGCGGCCGCCGATAGTTTATAGGGGCGAATATCAGACGCTAGACTCTCTGTTGAGCCGCCATGGAGCGGATCTGATGCACATCTATTTTGGCCATACAGGTGTTCACCTGCTTCCGTTTATCGAGCAATGGCACAAGCCGTGTGTGGTGTCTTTCCACGGCGCGGACGTTGCGCATAAACCAGAAATTAAAGATTACCCTGGTAAACTGCGGCGGCTTTTCAACGCAGTGCCGCTCGTGTTCGCCCGTTCTCAGTCGCTGGCCGATCGACTGGCCCAGTTAGGCTGCCCGCCGGAAAAGCTTCGGATTAATCGCACCGGAATCCCGTTGAATGAATTCCCACTGGTCGATCGACAACCGCCGCGAGACGGTAAATGGAAAGTGGTGCAGGCGTGCCGCCTAATCCCGAAAAAAGGTGTGGCAACAAGCTTGCGCGCTTTTGCAATTTTCAAGAAGGACTATCCGCGTGCGGAATTCTTCATCGCCGGCAAAGGCCCGTTGCAATCGGAATTGGAGATGCTTGCCGGAGGATTAGGCATTGCCAGAGACGTTCATTTTGTGGGTTTTCTTTCGCAACCGAAGCTGCACGAACTTTACGCTAGCGCGCACCTGTTTTTGCATCCGAGCGAAATTTCTCCAAATCAAGACCAGGAAGGTGTGCCGAACTCGGTCCTGGAAGCAATGGCAACCGGTTTGCCTGTAGTTGCCACACGCCACGGTGGAATACCCGAAGCAGTTGATCACGGGCGTACTGGGTTTCTCGTGTCGGAAGAAGATCACGTAGCTTTAGCAAATGCGACGCAATTAATAGCGAGTTCGCCCGTACTGATGCAGGAAATGGGGTCGCGCGCGCACAAGACGATAAAGGAAAGGTTCGAGCAGGAAACGCAGATTGATCGCTTAGAATCATTTTACGAGGAAGCGATTACGATGAACGGAACGGCTGAACAGGTGAACGCGAGACCAGTCGCACGAATCGCTCCACAATTTGCTGAGAGTTTGCCCGCAAAATAGTTCGCGCCTGAGAATTTTGTTTGTCAATCGAGCAAAACGCGCTTTGATATCCGCGTTCAAGTTGTAGTCGGGGCAGCTTTCCGCTGTAGTTTGGCAGATGTGGACGAGGGCGGATGACCCCGACAGGTCGGCATCACCGATGCTGGCTGCAGCTGTCCTTACAAAATGCGCAATCGTTGTTTACTGATAGCGGTCCTGGCATTGGCCTCCAGCGCAGTGCTTGCTACGTCGACCTTTGCGGCGGAAGCAGCTCCGACTGAACACGCGGGCGTCTCGTTAAGACCGCAGATGCTTGTTCATTTCGGCGGCGGCTTCGGGATCACAAACTCGATGCTGGTGACTTGGATTGTGGCTGCTGGTATTATCATTCTTGCGCAAACTGCGATGCGCAACCCCAAACCAATTCCAGGTCGCCGACAGAATTTTTGGGAGTGGATGGTCGAGGGTCTCTACGTGTTCCTGGAAAACATTATCGGCCGCGACTTGGTGCGGAAAGGCTTTTGGTTCTATGCCACGATTTTCATTTTCATCCTTATCGTGAATTGGTTCGGGCTAATTCCGGGAATCGGCACGATCGGGTGGGGTCACTATGGTCCGTCCGGAAATTTCGTGGTCGATCGCCCCCTTCTACGCGGGGGCAACGCGGACCTGAATATGACGACTGCGATGTCCGCAGTTTTCTTCGTGATGTGGTTTATCTGGGCGATTCAGGCGAACGGCGTCGGAGGATTCTTGAAAGAATTGTTTGGCCCAAAAGGGGAGACGACTGGTGTTATAAAGATCCTGATGGTCGTCATCTTTTTCGCTGTTGGCTGGCTCGAAGTGATCTCGATTCTATTTCGACCGGTCGCGCTCAGTTTTCGATTGTTCGGGAATATCTACGCCGGCGAAAGCATTCTCGAGGCGATGTCCACGATGGTCCCGTGGCTGTCGCCAATCCTGCCGATTCCTTTTTATTTCCTCGAAGTGCTCGTGGGATTTGTGCAGGCTCTCGTTTTCATGCTGCTTTGTGCGGTTTTCACGATGTTAATCGCAGAACACCAGGGGGGACCGGAGCACGCGCACTGATTTTTCGAGATCTCATGACGAGACCTCAAAACCAACTAAACCAAATATGATACTACCAATACTAGCAGAAATGAGCGGAAGCATTCACGTAGGGCTTGCCGCGATGGGCGTCGGAATCGGAATCGGCTTGACCGGCCTGGGAATGACCAGCGCGGTCGGTCGTAATCCCGGTGCGTTCACGCAAGTACTCGTGCACGGAATTCTCGCCATCGCGTTGACCGAGGCGATTGTTTTCTACGCTCTTTATCTCGTTCATTAATTTTAGCGGGAAAGCAATCAATGTTGCGCCCGAGACTTAGTTTATGAACCTGATCATCGCCGCCAGCAGCGGAGGAGTCACCGACATCTTGCGCGAAACAGCTGAAACCTTCGGCTGGAATTGGAAGTTGTTTCTGTCCCAGGTCATTAGCTTCTGCATCGTTGCATATCTTTTACAACGCTTCGCTTACAAACCGATCCTTGCTGTGCTCGAGGAACGTCGGCGTAAGATCGAGGAAGGCCAGATTAATGCCGAGAAAATCAAAAAGGAGCTCGCTGAAGCCGAGAAGCGTTACCAGGAAATTGTCAAGAAGGCCAATGCGGACGGGCAGAGAATGATTGATGAAGCGCGTGAGAGCGCCGCCCATTTGTCCGAGCGCAAGCAGCAGGAGGCTATTACGGCAGCGGAGCAGATCATCACCAAAGCGCGTGAGGCCGCAGCAATCGAACACGACCGAACAATGGAATCATTGAAACGCGAACTGGGGCGCCTCGTCGTCGATACAACCGCGAAGGTCACCGGCAAAGTTTTGACGCCAGACGATCAGCGCCGTTTGCAGGAAGAAGCAGCTCGAGAAGTAGCCTGATGAAGCTCAATAAGGAAATTCGTCAACTCTCGCGCAAAATGCTTCAGGCGAGTTTCACTGATGGTCAGCTCGACCCTGGCAGGATCGCGTCGTTGGTCGATTCGGTTATAAGAGAAAAGCCGCGCAATTACATGAGCGTGCTAAAAAATTACAAACGCTTGCTTCGACTCGAGGTAGAGAAGCGGCACGCCACAATCGAAACTGCGAGCGAAGTGGATCCTGCAATACGTTCGGAAATCGTCGCCAATCTGAAGAGAAAATACGGCGATGATCTCGGTAGTGACTTTCACGTTGACCCCCAGCTTCTTGGCGGAATGCGGATCCGCGTCGGAAGTGATGTTTGGGACGGCAGCGTGCGCAACCGCCTCGAACGCCTTCAACACGAACTATAAAAGACCATGAGCACCATACTCGAAGAGATCGAATCAAAAATTGGAGACCTAAAAACATCCACGACAAAGACCAACGTTGGCATTGTGCGCGAGACCGGCGACGGCGTCGCGCGGATCGAGGGTCTGAGCGACGTGATGCTGAATGAAATGATCGAATTTCCGAACGGCGTGTACGGTCTAGCACTTAATCTCGAGGAGACTGAAGTCGGCGCGATCTTGTTAGGCGATAACACGCTCATTGAAGAAGGCGACGAAGCTAAAACAACTGGACGTCTCCTTTCAGTTCCCGTAGGCAAGGCGCTTTTGGGTCGCGTGGTGAACACACTCGGTCAGCCACTTGATGACAAGGGACCGATCAAGTCCGAAACGTTTTATCCACTGGAGAAAATCGCGCCAGGAGTGATTAAGCGACGCAGTGTGAATCAGCCCGTCCAAACCGGAATCATGCCGATCGACGCAATGATTCCAATCGGACGCGGTCAGCGCGAGCTGATCATCGGCGATCGTGCGACGGGTAAAACAACGATTGCGATAGACACCATCATTAGTCAGGCGCGGCTGAACAAGGCTGCTGAGGATGCCGGTGATAAAAATTATCGGCCCCTTTACTGCATTTACGTCGCAATTGGTCAAAAAAATTCGAACGTGGCGCGAGTGCTGAATACTCTCGAGAAAGAAGGTGCGATGCCTTACACGACAATCATCTCCGCGCCCGCATCCGACACCGCAACCAACCAGTATCTCGCCCCCTTTGCCGGCGCCGCGATGGGCGAGTGGTTCATGGATAACGGGATGGATGCGCTGATTATCTATGATGATCTGTCAAAGCACGCAGTGGCATATCGCCAGGTGTCGCTGGTGCTGAAACGGCCTTCAGGACGCGAAGCGTATCCGGGTGATGTGTTTTATCTGCACTCGCGATTGCTCGAACGCGCGGCTCGCATGAGCGACGAATTCGGCGGGGGTTCGTTGACCGCCCTTCCAATCATCGAGACTCAAGCAGGGGACGTATCCGCGTACATCCCGACGAATGTCATCTCAATCACTGACGGTCAAATTTATCTGGAAACCGACTTATTTTATCAAGGTGTGCGGCCCGCGATCTCGGTGGGACTTTCCGTTAGCCGCGTCGGATCAGCGGCCCAGATCAAGGCAATCAAGCAGGTCGCGGGCAAAGTGAAGCTCGATTTGGCGCAGTTTCGCGAGCTTGCCGCGTTTGCGCAATTTGGTTCGGACCTCGATACAGCCACGAGAGCGCGACTTGATCGCGGCCAACGCATTGTCGAACTTTTTAAACAAAAACAGTACAACCCAATTCCGGTTGAACAACAGGTCGCCGTAATGTGGGCAATGCAAAACGGATACCTTGATTCGGTGCCTGTTGAACGGGTCAAGGAGTATCAACTGAAGCTTCAGGATTGGTTGCAAACGCGAAAGGAGCCATTGCTTCGATCGATTCGCGAGAAGAAAGAGCTCGATAAGGACGTTGAACCCCAAGTGAAAGCAGCTTTGGACGAATTCAAAACGACCTGGCAATGACGTTTTCTGGATTTGCAAAGGTTGTAATAGGTAATTTGTAATGGCGAACACGCGTGACATACGGCGCCGGATCAAGTCCATCCGCAGCACCGCCCAGATCACGAAAGCCATGCAGATGGTGGCCGCTTCCAAGATGCGTAAGGCGCAGCAGCACGCACTTGCGGGCCGCCCCTACGCTGAATTGATGAATAAGGTTCTCGTTTCGCTGCAAAAACGCACGAATCCCCAGTTACATCCGCTTTTGGAAATCCGTCCCCTGAAAAAGGAGTTGGTGTTAATCATCAGCACGGACAAGGGGCTTTGCGGTGGGCTCAACACAAATTTGTTTCGCGAGGCCGCAAATTTTGACCAGACCAAGACCGCCTTCGTGGTTAGTGGAAAGAAAGCGCGTCAATTTATTGCACGGACCAAACGGGAGTTGCTCGCCGATTTCGAACTAAAGGATTCTCCCAGCTTTGTCGAGAGCAAACCCTTATCAAAATTCTGCATAGAGAAATTTCTTAGGCGCGAGGTGGACAAAGTTTCCGTGCTTTTCACACATTTTATCAACACGATAAGCCAGCGTGCGGTCGTACAGACCCTGCTGCCGATCAGCAGCTTTGATCTGCCGAAAGGCGCAAGTACCGACGAGTCAACGCGAGATCTCGATCCGATGCTCGGTTATGTTTTCGAGCCGAAAGCCGAAGAATTACTCGGTGTTGTGTTGCCTTATTACATTCAGTTTCAAGTTTTCCAAATGATCTTGGATGCCCGCGCCTCGGAACACAGTGCCCGCATGGTGGCGATGAAAAATGCAACCGATAATGCTGAGCAATTTATCAAGGACCTGACACTGGAGTACAACAAGATGCGTCAGGCAGGTATTACCACGGAGTTGCTCGAGATCGCCACCGCGCAGATGGCACTGAGTGGTTAATCACAATTTATGAATAAAGGAAATATTGTTCAGGTAATTGGTCCCGTTGTGGACGTCGAATTTTCGGATGACAACAAAATGCCGAAAATCTACAACGCGCTCGAAATTGGATACGAAGTCAATGGTAACCCCACGAAGCTGACTCTCGAAGTACAACAGCATCTCGGGGAGAATTGGGTGCGCTCAGTCGCCATGTCTTCAACCGACGGTTTGAAACGCGGCATGGAAGTGGTCGATACCGGCGGTCCCATTACTGTCCCAGTAGGTGACGGCGTTCTTGGCCGACTGTTCAATGTGACCGGCGATACGATTGATGGTCGCGGCCCTGTGAACTTTGAAAAGCGCTATCCGATTCATCGCCAGGCACCGACGCTCACCGAGCAGGACACAAGCGCGAAAATCTTGGAAACGGGAATCAAAGTCATTGACCTCGTTTGCCCATTTACAAAAGGTGGAAAAGTCGGCGCATTCGGCGGCGCTGGCGTCGGCAAGACTGTTGTTATTCAGGAGTTGATCAACAACATCGCCATGAAACACGGCGGCGTTTCCATATTTGCCGGAGTCGGCGAACGGAGTCGGGAAGGCAATGACCTGTACAAGGAAATGAGCGAGGCGGGCGTTATCGATCAAAAAGATTTGTCGAAATCAAAAGTCGGAATGGTCTTCGGGCAGATGAACGAGCCGCCGGGCGCACGTCTACGCGTCGCTCTTTCGGCTCTTGCGATGACCGAATATTTCCGAGACGAAAAAAATCAGGACGTTCTTCTTTTCATCGACAACATCTTTCGGTTCTCACAGGCGGGCTCGGAAGTGTCAGCGTTGCTAGGCCGAACACCCAGTGCGGTGGGCTATCAGCCGACCCTTGCCGCCGAGATGGGCGATCTACAGGAGCGAATTACATCGACAAACAAAGGATCGATCACTTCGTTCCAGGCAGTGTATGTTCCGGCGGACGATCTTACCGATCCCGCGCCGGCGAACACGTTCGCGCACCTGGATTCGACCATCGTGCTTGAGCGTGCCATCGCCGAGCTCGGAATTTATCCGGCGGTCGATCCGCTCGCATCAACATCGAAAGCACTGGCCCCCGAGATTGTTGGGGAAGATCATTACAATGTCGCTCGAAACGTTCAGCGAGTATTGCAACGATACAAAGATCTTCAGGACATCATCGCTATTCTTGGGATGGATGAATTAAGCCCGGAGGACAAGCTGACTGTTAATCGTGCGCGAAAAATTCAGCGGTTTCTCAGCCAGCCGTTTCACGTCGCAGAAGTTTTCACAGGTTATAAGGGCCAGTATGTGCCCGTTGCGGAAACGGTCCGCGGTTTCAAGGAGATTCTCGACGGCAAACATGACGATGTCCCCGAGCAGAATTTCTACATGAAGGGCGGCATCGAAATGATTAAGGAAGGCTAACGCCTTCGACTCACCATGGCCGCCACGCTAAAGCTCGAAATCGTAACGCCTGAGGAAAAAATTTATTCCGAGGACGTGGAGATGGTCACGTTGCCGGGTTCGGAAGGTGAGCTTGGCGTTTATCCTAAGCACGTCCCGCTACTAACCACCTTGGTGCCGGGCGAACTGCGCGTAATTAAAAACGGTCGCGAGACCACCATGGCGATTGGCGAAGGGTTTGTGGAAATCAAGACTGACGCCGTTTCGGTGTTAACTGACATGGCACTCGAATCAGAGAAAATCGACATTGCTGCGGCCGAAGCCGCCGTGGAACGAGCTAAAGCGGCGATGAAAGAAGATCACACAGCCGAAGAAGTGGTCGCCATTCAGGCGTCGCTGCAAAAAGCGCTCGCGCAGTTGCACGTCAAACGTCGCCGCCGCGGGTAGTAAATGTAGAGGCGCTCGCCGCGGCGAGCGCCTGTCCACTTCACATACGGTGTCCGCCGCGGCGGACATCTCCACTAAACATTGTTTTGTTCCTCCGGGTGTATTGGTAAATCTTCAACTGCGATGACTCCACACGCTTTGGGAATAATCGCCGGCAACGGCGTGTACCCGCGGTTGATTGCAGACGCGGCGCGGAAAGCCGGCGTTAAGAAAATCGTCGCTGCCGCTTTCACGGATGAAACGGATCCGATTCTCGAGCAACCGGTGGATATCCTCGAATGGATGCGAGTTGGGCAGCTAGGCCGGCTCCTGAAGCTTTTTCGCGGGCAGGATGTTCATCACGCCATCATGGCCGGACAAATTGCGCCGAAGAATCTTTTCGATCTTCGCCCGGATTTAAAGGCGCTGATGTTGCTGGGCAAACTTAAAGAGCGCAACGCTGAATCGATTTTTGCCGCGATCGCGGACGAACTAGCGAAGATCGACATCGATCTTCTTCCCGCCACAACGTTTCTGGAGGATTCGCTGGCGCCGCCAGGACTGATTGCTGGACCGAAGTTGTCACCTCGCCAAGAACAGGATGTCGAGCTTGGCTGGAACGTTGCGAAACAAATTGCGCGACTCGATATCGGGCAAACGATCATCGTCAAAAATGGAACGATCGTTGCCGTCGAAGCTTTGGAAGGGACAAACGAGGCCATCAAACGCGGTGGGACTCTTGCGCGCGACGAAGCAGTCATGATCAAAGTTAGCAAACCGAATCAAGACATGCGTTTCGATGTGCCAGTAATCGGGGTGGAAACAATTCGCATCGCTGCCGAATCGAGAGTGCGCGTCATCGCTGTAGAAGCTGGAAAGACGTTGCTGCTAGAGCGCGATGCCGTTGCGAATCTCGCGGAAACCGTCTCCATTTCGATGGTTGGCCGTTAGCGAAAGCCAGTAGGTTTCAGGAATCATTGCCAACCGGCATCATCGCTTCTACAAAGCATCTTCATGGCACTCGAACTGAAAAACCTGTGTGAGAAGTGCAGCGTGAAACTTACTCCAGGCGGAGTCGCGTACATTTGCAGTTACGAATGCACATATTGCGCGACTTGCGCCGAGGGAATGAACTGCGTGTGTCCGAACTGTGAAGGTGAACTGGTTCGACGGCCCCGCCGAAACAAGCCGTCTAGTTCCGCCGATGCGGCTGGTGCTTGATTCGATAGGTCAGAAAACATTCCTCCCCGACGGTGCGCACATCGATCAATGAACAATGGACGCTGGCGGGCAGAAATTCTTTGCTTAGACCTGTCAGTGTAGGCGCGTTGCCTCCGCCAAACATGAATGGCGCGATTGTAAGATTGAGCTGATCAACGAAGCCCTCTTCCAATAGGGAGCGAAAAAGAGTCGGGCCGCCCTCGCACGCAAGCGTGCTGACCTTGTATTGCTGACGCAAAGTCTTCAGCATTGCAGCAAGGTCGACCTCTTTGGCGCCGGTTAAATGCAATGTCGCCTTTTTGCGCAAAGCCTCCTGATTTTTCGAAGGCATCCGTTTAGTAGAGAAAATGATGATCGGCGAAATGTTGGACTGAAAAATCTTCAGTCGATCATCAATTCTGCCTCGGTTTGAAACGATCACGCGAAGCGGAGAGCGAGTCTGACCGCGTTTGATCCTCAATTCCTGGAGTTCTGACGGCACTCCCAACCGGACGTTGTCGCGTTCCAGACTTGTGTGGCCAAGCAGAACCGCATCCGCTAGAGCCCGCTGGCGAAACAAATGCAGCTTGTCTTCACGTGAAGTGAAATCTACTGGCCCGAAATTCTTTGTCGTGACTTTGCCATCCGCGGTCATGGCAAAGGTGGCGACTACGAATGGCCGTTTTCGTATCTGCCTCATCCGTAAGAAAACGTCTACCGAGCAACGTCCAACGCCGAGCGCTCAATTGTCTGAATTCGGAGTCGAACGTTGGACGTTGAGTGCTCGGCGTTGAAAATTTTCCTCACTCCGGTTCACCGAGTTCATGTTCCAGCGTGACAACTTCCTCTTCCATTTCGCGCAGTTTCACGCGTTCTGCTGCGCCACTCGGTTTGTAAAACAGGTAAACAACAGCGCCGGGAAGACAGCAAACGAGAATGATCACGAAACTTAGCGAGCCTATGAGAATGGCTTTTGCTTCCGGAACGCCACACAACCCGTTGAGCATGATCTGCAAAACTTTTTCGCGCAGGCCGATTCCGGCAAAACTGATCGGCAAAGATGAGATCGTTCGTTCAATCGGCATAATCGCAAAAAAATCGATTAGGGGCACCCAGACGCCCAACGCGTAGGCGGCAAACAGAAAAGTTGTAAACGTTGCAAGATGCGCCACGATCGAAGCCGCAAACGCAACGAGGGATGCGCGCCAATGATGCGCATACAGATGATAGGCCGCGAAAATCTCAATAAGCTTATCGCGTCCAGGAAAATGCGCGGGAAAAAAACGGAACAACTTGAATCCACTAATGACAAAAGTCGCAACCAGAAAGGTAACCGAGGCGCCCAAAAGAATCAGCAACAGCCAGAGTAAATTTCGGGTCTCCGATTTCTGGGAAAGGAAATCGTATCGCAACGCGATCAGAGTGGCGGTAATAGCCACAAGGGCGACCAGTCCGATGAATCGATCAAAGACTACCGCCAGCAGCGCGCCGGCTTTTTTGTCAGGCGTTTCCTTCAGCAAATAATAACTTTTAATGATGTCGCCGCCGGTACCTCCGGGGAGAAACTGATTGTAGAATAACCCGATGAAGAAGAGTCCGATCAGGCGCGGGACACTGAGGTGAATATTTTGCACTTTCAGCAAAACGTTCCAGCGAAACGCGGCTGCTGCCTCCACGACGAAATAGGCCAGCATCGACATCACAACCCAGCGATACTCCGCGTGCCGAAGCGCCTCGAGCATTTGGGCGCGTCGGTTTGGATCGTGGTAAACCCAGTACAGCACCCCGATGGTGACGCTGAGCTGGAAAATCGTGACCAGAACCTTCTTCATTCGCCAAACCGTTCCTTCCAGATCCGAACGGACTGGCGAATCGCATCCGTCGTTTTATTCGAACTCATCTCCCAAACAAATAAGCAGGTTGGGGGAAGAAGCGGAACAAGTTTATCGAAAGCTATCCTGCCCGTAAAAGGCGCTTCATGATCCTTGGCCGGCCAAAGACAGTCCTGGACATGACATCCAAATGCCCGGGAGCCGACCGCGCCTAACCACTCGACGTGATCAATGAATCCCAAATTCTCCTTGATTTGCGAGTGGCCGAAGTCATGCCAGTAGCCGACCTGCCCCGAATTCAATTCGTCCAGCAAGGCTGGCAACTCGCGTTCGCTTGGAATTTCTTCGTAACCGCGCCGACTTTCCAGAGCGATCCGGACGCTTTTCGAAGCCGCGTGCTCAACGATGCGGCGCAGGCAATCCTTCACCCATTGCAAATGAGCTGGGGCCCGTAGTTCGCG
>Ga0126381_100002670_pt1 | contig 19324 bp, 19 predicted proteins | sample PanSoiMetPlot_28_FD_96465 | JGI IMG/M metagenome (GOLD analysis project Ga0126381, IMG submission 96465) | Tropical forest soil microbial communities from Panama - MetaG Plot_28 | ecosystem: Environmental > Terrestrial > Soil > Tropical forest > Bulk soil | place: Panama | collected 2016-02-17
CGAATAAATTCGTCCGCCTGCGCACGCCGCGCAGCTTCAACAATCTCCTTCTCGCTCGCATCCGGCCGGCCATAGGCGATGTTCTCGCGAACGGTGGTGGAGAAAAGGAGCGTATCTTGCAGGACGATGGCAATCTGACCGCGCAAAGATTTTTTTGTAATTTCGCGGACGTCGCGATCATCGAGCATCACGAAACCCGTAGTCGGATCATAAAAACGTGGTACCAGGCTGAGCAGTGTGCTCTTGCCGGCGCCAGTGCCGCCGACCAGTCCAACAATTTGATTCGGCGCAATTGAAAGATTGATATCGCGCAAAACGATTCGGCTTTCGGCGTAACCAAAATTGACCGACTGAAACGCGATCGCGCCTGTTGCCGACGAAATTTCGACCGCATTTGGCGAATCGCGGACGTCGTCCTGACGATCCAACACTTCGAAGCAACGTTTCGCCCCTGCTGTAGCGCCTTCCATTGCCCAGGCTGTGTATGTCAGCGATTCCAATGGTTGATATAGCATCAGGAGGTAAGCGCTGAAGACCAGCAGCGAACCGAGGCTCAACGTTCCGGCAAGCACATGCAGAGTTCCGACATAGTACATCGCTGCCGTTCCGATCACCATGAGCGTGCTGATCACCAGTGCGCTGTTCACGTTGGTTAACGTCAACCGAAGGTTCGCCTGTAAACTCTGCTTCGCTTGTTGATGAAATTGCCGAACCTCAAAGTCTTCGCGCCCGAACGCGTGCACCATCCTGATCGAGCTCAATCCTTCCTGCGCTTGCGCAAGCACTGCGCTTTCCTGTTCCTGGATCGAGGTGGATTCACTACGAATTCGGCGCGCAAAGAAATAAATCGCTCCTACAATCAGAGGCACAATCGCCAGGGAAAGCAGCGTTAATATCCAGTCGAGTCTCAACATTACAATGAACGTGCCGATCAACGCGATTATCGAGGCAAAGATGTTAGTGAAACCTTTGTTGTAGATCGTTTGGATTGCCTGCGAATCGTATGCGACCCGAAAACTGGAATCGGTAGAGCGCCGCGCGTCATGAAATTTAAGGGAGAGACGCTGCAGATGCGCGTAGAGATCGGTTCGCAGTTTGAGCAGCGCCTGGAGGCCGATCTTTACGAACAGATAGTTCGTGATCCAGTTCATGATTCCCCAGGCAAACTGGATCACGACCAACCCAAGGCAGAGCAGGGGAACCCATGTGCGCCAATCGCCGTGCGCAGCGGCTGTTGGTCGCAGGAAATCGTCCACGATGATTTTGAACGGCCATGGCTTGAGTAGATTCAGACCGATCCCGACCAGCGATAGAAGCAAGCCGAGTATCGTTTGTCCCCAGAACGGCTGGTAGTAGCGAAGGACGCGCCGGTAGATGGACATGCGAATTTGAATTGCAGGTTCCGAATTAGACTGAGAAGGATCGAATTTTATTGCGGCACAAATTTAGAGATTCTTCCACTGCGCTCGGAATGACAAGACGCCGTTTATACCCAGAACGGCTGGTAATAGCCACGGACGGGCAATCGATGAACATCTTAATTTGAGATTGCGGTTTACGGATTTCGGATTGAACTAGTCGCGCGGCTGCCGACGCGATAGAAAATCGAAAAGCAAAATCAGCGATGCATCACTTGGTTCAAATATGGTTTCAGTGGGTCGAGCAATGGGGCTATCTGGGAATCATTCTGCTTATGGCGATGGAAAGCTCGATCTTTCCGGTGCCCAGCGAGATCGTTATTCCTCCTGCTGCGTTTCTCGCTACGGAGGGAAAACTAAACACATTTGGTGTGATTGCGGCGGGCACATTTGGGTCGTGGCTTGGGGCAACAGTGACGTATTGGGCTGCATCGTGGCTTGGACGGGTCTTCATCGCTCGGTGGGGACGCTATTTTCTGCTCAGCGAGCACAAACTAGAGCGGGCCGAAAGATGGGTTCGTCGTTACGAAGCAGGGGGCGTTTTCTTTGCGCGCCTTTTGCCGGTGATCCGCCATGTCATTTCTATCCCGGCCGGAATCATTCGGATGAATTTCGCCACATTCAGTGGGATGACCCTGGCTGGCTCGGCGCTGTGGTGTTCTGTGCTGGCATGGTTTGGCCAAAAGGTGCTGACACGTCAAATGATTGAGTCGAAAGATGCGACGGCTTTGGTCAAAGCAGTGAAGGAGAGCGGGAATTTTCACACGATCGTACTCGCATGCGTGGTGATCACTATCCTTTATTTGGTGGTAGTCAGTCTGACCGGTAAAAAGCGAACGGACTAAGGGCTCCAAAAACGAGAGCGCAGCGGTTGGCATCCCGGCTGGCCAACCGTCGCGATTCATGATTTGACGATTGGCAGACCTCGCTCGCTGAAGGATTTGCGTCTTATTCGTGTTTTAAAATTGAACAAAAGTGTCGCTCTGCGGTCAGTTCTAAAGTGGATAAGGACTGAATAACTCACGTGTGACGATGGAAGAAATATTCACAACGACAGATGGCATTAGACCTGCTCACAGCAAGAATGGTCAAAATATGAAAAGAAATCGCCAATTTCGCCAAATCATCAGACCGCGCACTCGGCTTTCCCTTGGAGATCTGATCCTGGCAGTTAGTTCCTGCACCCGCAGCAGCACCGAAACGGTGGCGGCGGTAGCGGACCTTCTGGCGAGCGGTCAGGTACGCGTGCAAGATAACGGACGCTTCCTGCGCGCCCGCGTCTGCTAAAGAGCTGGACGGACGTTCTCGTTCGTTTGGAAAAGCTGTAATCCTGTAGTGTCCGCTGTCTCAGCGGACTTGTTTTGCCGCAAATGCGCTGAAAACAACGCACTATGCGCCTGAATTTTGAGCCACTTGGACGAAAACGCTTTTCGCTCATCGCGGTCGCTTTTATGTTCGCGGCGTGATCGACCGTTATTCCCGGCCGGAGATGACCAAAATCTGGTCGGACCAACGCAAGTTTGAGATTTGGCTGGAGATTGAAGTACTCGCCTGCGAGGCGATGGCAGAGCTTTGCCAGATTCCGAAAGAGGACGCTGCTGAGATTCGAAAACGGGCGCGATTCTCGATTCCGAAGATCCTCGAAATCGAAAAGCGAACCAATCACGACGTCATCGCTTTTCTTGAAAACGTAGCCGAAACAGTCGGACCAGCGTCGCGCTGGATTCATCAGGGGCTGACTTCATCGGATATTCTGGACACGACGCTTGCGGTGCAACTGAACGAGTCGTCGCAAATTCTTCTCGATGATCTCGAAGCAGTTCGAAGCGTAATCGCGGAACAGGCCCGCCGGTACAAGATGACGCCGATGATCGGCCGCAGCCACGGCGTGCACGCCGAGCCAATCACGTTCGGTTTAAAGCTGGCGCTCATGTACGACGAATTCAGTCGCGCTGTAGAGCGGCTGACCCAAACCAGAGAGCGTATTCGCGTCGGTAAGATTAGTGGCGCAGTGGGCACGCATGCGCACGTCGATCCAAAAATCGAGCGTTCGGTATGCGAGAGGCTTGGATTAAAACCCGCGACGCTTTCAACGCAAATTGTACAGCGCGACCGTCACGCAGAATTCATGACGACTCTCGCGATCATTGCATCGAGCATCGATCGCTGGGCGACGGAATTTCGCCATCTACAGCGGACTGAAGTGCTCGAAGTGGAAGAATTTTTCGGCGAGGGCCAGAAAGGCAGCTCAGCGATGCCGCACAAACGTAATCCAATCACAAATGAGCGATTGAGCGGATTAGCCCGCGTAATTCGTGGGAATGCGGTTGTCGCACTTGAGAACGTGGCGTTGTGGCACGAGCGCGACATTAGCCACTCGAGCGCCGAACGAATCATTCTGCCCGATTCATGCATCCTGCTCGATTACATGCTCGCAAAATTGAGGGATGTAGTCGAAAAATTGCAGGTCTACCCGGATCGAATGGCGGAAAATCTGGCGTTAACCAAGGGCCTCTATTTCAGTCAATCAATCTTACTTGCGCTCACGCGCGCAGGTTCGGAGCGCAAGAACGCATATGAAGCCGTGCAACGCGCCGCCATGAAAACGTGGAAAGGCAAGGGGACATTCGCTCAAAACGCAAAAAGCGAACCCGAAATCGCGGCGCGTCTTTCACCGGAAGAAATCGACCGTCTCTGCTCGCTCGATATCCATTTCAAACACGTCGATGCGACGTTTAAAGCGCTCGGATTAGAGTCGCACGAAAGCTGCTGACCTTTCCGAGGCCCGGAATCAAACGTCTCGACAGTGAATGCGTTGTGCGGCCGCGCGCACTCCCTAAGCTTGCGCAAAAAGAGGAAACGCGCTGACTCTGTTTCGCCGCATTGCTTTCCGGGTGCGATGCATCCTCGTATCGCTTTCAGATGAAGTTTATTGTTCGCGAGTCTCGGTTATTCGTAGCGCAGCGCTTCAATAGGATCGAGGCTAGCGGCGCGATACGCTGGGTAGAGTCCGAAGCCGATGCCGATCGCGGAGCAGACAAGAAGGCCGGCGATGGCCCAGCCAAACGGGAAGATAATATCTACCTTGAGCCAAGCTGCCAGAAGGTCGCCGGCGATAATTCCAAGAACGATTCCCAGAATTCCACCGGCTTCCGAGATGAACACGGCTTCGGTGAGGAATTGACGCAGCACATCGCGACTGCGGGCGCCGATCGATTTGCGGACACCAATTTCTTTTGTCCGCTCGGTAACGCTTACCAGCATGATGTTCATAATGCCGATCCCGGCCGCCAATAGTGCGATGAAACTGACGACAAATGCCCCGATGCGCACAATCCCGGCGACCGAGGTAAATGCGCTTTTCAGTGAGTCGTTAGAATAGATCTCGAAATCGTTTTCCTGGTCGGCACGGAGTCCACGCGCAATTCGCATGGCGCTGATGCCTTTATCGAGGGTTTGATTGTAGGTCTCCGTGGAGAAGGCCTGAGTGGCGATGTTCACCGTGCGTTTCGCTTCACCGTAATCCTCGAAGAATCGTGTGATTGGCATGATGCAAAGGTCATCCTGGCTTTGGCCGAAGGAGGTCCCTTTCTCCGTGAGCACACCGACAATTGTGTACGTATGGCTGCTGACTCTCACTACTTTACCGATTGGTGTTTCGTGCGGGAACAATCGTTTCTCGATCATCTTGCCGACAACAATTACCCGGCGTGAAAGCTCGACGTCTTCATCGTTCAGGTTCCGGCCGTAACCGAGGGTGTAAGCGTTTGCGGTGAGAAAACTTCGGTTTGTGCCGACGATGAGAAGACTCGGCGTGGTCTTCACGCCATTGTAAACTGCCTGTCCCTTCACCTCGTAACCAAAGGTTTTGAGACAGATTTCGCGCGCGTTGCCTTCCATCAACTTCGCGTAATGCAGCGCCTCGCGATATGTGATGTTTCGGCGGTTTTGATATTTCTTCTTGATCTCGCCTCCGACGTTCACATTCGGCGGATACTTGGCGAACTGAAAGATATTGGACCCCAGAAAACTAATACCACTTTCGATGGAGGCCTGCAGCGCCCCGATGGCGGTCATCACCGAAATCACGGAGAAAACGCCGATGGTGATACCGATCATTGTCAGCGCAGCGCGCAGTTTATTCGCGCCTAACGACGCCAGCGCCATATTAACTATTTCGCTAAATAGCATCGACGATCTATTTACCGCAGAGGACGCAGAGTTCGCAGAGCAGAATCATATGATTACCTCTTCAGCCAGACCCAGAACGCGTCTACGCAACCCGTGTTTCAGTAGTTCAACATTGAAATTGATGAGCAGACCGATCTTCCATCCACCCAGCCTGAGATAAGTCAGCAATTGTGCTTCATGGAGTGGCAGCAGCGAGTCGATTGCCTTGATCTCAAGCAGGATCGTTTCACGAACCACAATGTCCGCCCGATATCCGCAGTCTAATTTCACTCCTTTGTATTCCACAGGAATTGGCAGTTGCCGTTCAAGTGGAATTCCGCGGATCGCTAATTCACGACAGAGGCACATTTCATAGGTCGACTCTAGTAATCCAAGTCCGAGCGTACGGTGAACTTCCACCGCAGCGCCTATGATCGAATCCGTCAGTTCATTTAAATTATTCACGTCTCTGCGACCTCTGCGGTTAAATCATCTACTCGTATCGTAAAGCTGCGACAGGATCCAAGCGTGATGCTGACCACGCGGGGGCAAAACCGGAGAACAAACCGGTGAGAATTGAGACGGCCATACTTACCATGACGAGGCTCAGCGAAAACTGGATGGGAAATGACGGAAACGCCTGGCCGATGCCTGTGCACATTACGTACGCAACTCCCAGTCCAATGAATCCGCCGAGCAGACAAAGCGAAGTGGATTCGATCAGAAATTGAAGGAGGATCGTGCGTCTTCGTGCGCCCAGGGCTTTTCGCGTTCCGATTTCGCGCGTGCGTTCTTTCACGCTGACGAACGTGATATTCATTATCCCGATTGCGCCGACAAAAAGCGACAAACCAGTGATAAAAAGCCCGGCGATAGCGATGGAGTTCTTGATTGGATCCAGCGTGCTCTTCAGCGCTTGTTGTTCGTTGATGCTGAAGTCGTCTTTTTTCTCTGGCGCCAATCCGCGCACGCGTCGCATCACTCCGGTCAGCTCGTCCCTCGCTTCGGCGAGCCTCGTTTTGTCCTTCACTTTGACCAGAATGTCGGAATCGCTTTTGGCGCTGAAATATTTTTGGAACGCCGGCAAGGGCATCACCACAATCGAGTCCAGACTGAATAAGCCCAAAAATGTGCCCTGCCGTGAGATCACGCCGACTACTCTGAAGGGTTGCCCATTGATCAGAACCGATTTCTCGATCGGGCTCTCGGAAGGAAACAGCGCGTCGGCAACATCGTAGCCGATCACGCACACGTTGGCGCCGCTCCGGGATTCGACGTCATTGAAAAATCGGCCCTCCCTAAAGTCGAAAGTTGAAGTGATGAGGTAGTCCGAGACGGTTCCTCTTATCAAAACGTTGCTGACTTCGTTTTGGCCATATTTCACGCTGCGCAGCAGACTCGAAGTAGGTACCGCAATCACGAGATTCGAATTCGGAGTCGCAGCGATAATGCGGTTGATCGGCTCCGCGTACTCGGTCTTGATCTTTTTTCGGTCGCGATAGTTCCACCAATTATCCACGGGCTTCCACGGCCATTGTGCGACGTAAAGCACATCATCGCCAAAAATGGCCATACTTTTGTCGAATCCAACCTGGATTCCAGCGATCGCCGTGCCCATGAGGGTCACGGCGACAATCCCGATGATGACGCCGAGCGCCGTGAGCGTGGAGCGGGTTTTGTTTGAACGCATTTGGGCCGCGGCGATTTTCCAGCTTTCGTTTAGCTCGTACAGAAAGCGCTTCATCAGTAAACCACAGCGTCGGCCGGCAGGGGATCTTCAACCGGCAAGTTCTCGATGCCGCCGAATCCGTCGTCGTCGCTTTCGATTAGCCCATCGCGCAAGCGAACCGTGCGCCGCGCATGATTCGCGATATCGGCTTCATGCGTAACGAGGATAATTGTATGTCCGCGTTGATACAGATTTTCGAAAAGTGCCATGATTTCATCGCCGGTTTTCGAATCGAGATTGCCGGTCGGTTCGTCGGCCAGAATGATGGATGGATCATTTACCAACGCCCGTGCGATCGCCACCCGCTGGCGTTGACCTCCGGAAAGTTCGTTAGGCTTATGATGCAACCGGTCGCCGAGCCCCACTTCTCGCAACACGTGCGCGGCCCGTTCGCGACGCGTTTCCGGATCGACCCCCGCGTAAATGAGAGGGAGCTCCACATTTCGCAAGCTGTTAGCACGCGGAAGAAGATTGAACGTTTGAAAGACAAAACCGATTTCGCGATTGCGAATGGACGCCAGTTCATCGTCGGTCATGCTGGAAACGTCGCGCCCATTGAATTCATAACGCCCGGAACTCGGCGTATCGAGGCAGCCGAGCATGTTCATCAGCGTCGACTTGCCGGAGCCACTGGGGCCCATGATTGCGAGATACTCGTTGGTGTGAATTTGCAATGATACGCCACGCAGCGCGTGAACAATCTCTTCTCCCATCACGTAGTCTTTGGTGATGTTCTCGATGTCGATAACAAGCGGGCTGACCAGCCCGCTTGGAGTGATGAGTGACATGTGACGAGTGACGAGTTATGCGCGTGTAGCCAGTTTTCGCCGGAGCACTTTTAACATGCGGCGAAGTTCTGAAATCAGCTCAAACGCAGCATCAGCAGTTTCAGCGGGAGCGAATGCCAATTCGATGCTGAGAATCAACTGGGTGTCCAGTTCAGCTAGGGAGCCCTCTGCATGGGAGATAAATTGGATGAATTCGCCCGTTTTGTGTCGCGCTTGCCCTTCGGCAATCTTCGACGGAATGGAGACCGCTGCCCGACGCATTCGAGCAACTAGCCCAAACTTTTCCTCCGAAGGAAAATCCTTGGTAAGTTGATAGACGAGCTTTGCCAGCGTGATCCCCTTCTGCCAAACAATCAGATCTTTGTAACTGCGAGTAGTGTTCGTGTTCATAACTTGGGGTTGTTAACCGAACTCTCGTCACTTCGTTGCTTCCTTATCATAGGCGACCTTCGCGCCTGCTTTTAATTTCCGGCTGATTGCGCTGTAGCTGCCTGAGATGACTTCGTCACCGGGTTTGATGCCGGTTTTGATTTCCATGTAGGAATCGTCGGCAATTCCCGTGGTCACCTTCACCATCTGCGCTTTGTTGCCGTTCTTGAGGAAGACAACCTTGACCAGCTTTTCGCGTTCTTCTTTCTGCGCGAGTTTCTCGAGGCGATCATTGTTAAACTCCGCCTTGTTGTCGTCTTTGTCACGCGTAGCGACTTTTTGTTTTTCTTTTTCAATTTCCTCCGGGCTGAGGTCGTTGTCCCCAGTGCGAATCGTCACGCTTTGCATCGGCACCGCAACGGCGTCGTTAACCATGTTCGTCTCGATATCTGCAGTGCAACTCAGTCCCGGGCGCAACGCCACATCGTGATCGTCGACGCGAATCTTCACCTCGAAATTCGTGACTTCCTCCTGCGTACCGGCCCCGGTTGTCTTTCCGGTGTTTGCGATTTGCTGAACGACCCCTTTGAATTTGCGGTCACCATATGCATCGATTTTGATGTTTGCTTTATCCCCGAGCTTCACGTTTACGACATCATTCTCGTTCACATCCACGACGGCTTGCATGAGGCTGAGATCGGCCACTCGCATGACTTCGGTTCCAGCAAACTGATTGGTTGCGACCAGGCGTTCTCCCAGCTTGCTGTTTAGAATGGTGACTGTGCCGTCCATCGGCGAATAAATTGTCGTTTTTGAAAGCTGATCGCGTGCCTGGCTTGAACTGGCCTGTGCCCGCTCGATTTCGTGCAGTGAACTTTCATAAGTGTTTTTTGCTACGTCATACGCTGCTTCCGCGGCATTGTATTCTTGCTCTGAGATCAGTTTCTTCTCGAAAAGGTCGTGTGCTCGTCCCAAGTCGTGCTCGGTCTTAAGCATCGTCGCTTTTTGTTGAAGGTTTGTCGCCTTTGCGGCGCTGATCGCCGCTTCCTGTTGTTCGAGCAATGCTTTGTAGGAATCAGGCTTGATCTTCACAAGCAGGTCACCTTTTTTGACCTGCATCCCATCCTCAGCGGGCAGCTCGGTGATTTCCCCGGCAACTTCCGGGGATATTTTCACTTCGGTTTCGGGCTGTACCTTGCCGGTCGCGGAGACGGTCTGCAGAATCGTCCGGCGCATCGCTTTCTCCGTTGTCACTGGAATCGGCTTCTCGCGCTTGCCCGCGACGACCAGCGCGATGATCAGAAGCAGCACCGCGCCCGCGGAGCCAAAAAGGATCTTGCGCCTGCGACCCTGCCGGCGCTTCTTCGCAGCCTCGCGGGCAACTGGGGGAGTAGTCAATGCTTGATGCATGGCATGATCGCTTATGCCGCTGAAGTTAACTCTCTTTAGACTCTCGCCAATAGCACACGTTCATGGCCTCAATCCATTGGATGCGGGCTGCGCCGATTTTGGATTCAAGCAAATTGCTGACGCTTCTGCTTTTGACGATCGCAGATTTGTTGAATTGCCCATGCGGCGTGCTCCGCAATCAGTGGCTCAGAATCGGCTGCCGCGTGTTCGAGCGCTGGAAGGTCCGATGCATCGCCCACATTGCCGAGCGCGACGCACACATTGCGTAGAAACCCACGACGCTTAATTCGCTTTATTGGTGACTTTCTGAAGAGCAATCGAAACTCGGCATCGCTTAAATCCAAGTATTCGCGCAACGACATGCCAGTTGTTGATCGGCGCGCGAAGAACGCGCTTTCCCGGGACTCCTGAGCGAACCGGTTCCAAGGGCACGCATCCAGACAATCATCGCAGCCAAAGATCCGATCGCCTAAAAGTGAGCGAAGCTCCACTGGAATGGCGGTTTTCAGTTCGATCGTTAGGTAAGAAATGCACCGCCGCGCGTCTAACCGATGCGGAGCGGTAATCGCACTTGTCGGACAGGCGGTAATGCAACGGTCGCATGTTCCGCAGCGATCCGGGACGGGTTCATCCGGCTGCAGTTCGAGCGTGGTTAAAATTTCCGCGAGAAAAAACCACGTCCCGAGCTGCTCATCGATCAGCATGGTGCTTTTGCCGTGCCAGCCAACGCCCGCTTCCGCCGCATGATCCCGTTCCAATACCGGTCCTGTGTCGACAAAGCATTTCTGCCGGCCGCCAAAGCTGCATAGAAACTTGTCGATCCTATGAAGCTTTGCGTCGATGACATCGTGATAATCATCGCCCCATGCGTAGCGCGCGATCCGTCCCGATTTTCCTGTAGCCGCGGCCCTGTGGGCCGCGTCTCCCTGAAAATAGTTCAGCGCGAAAGCAACAATCGATCGCGCGCTGGGCAGAACTCTCTCCGGATCGCAACGCTTTTCCTCGCCGCGTTGCATGTAATTCATTTCGCCGTGTGCGCCCTCGCGTAGCCATTCACGAAAATCATTTGCGTGCGCCGGCGCATTGCAGGCGGCTACGCGACAGGAATCAAACCCCACCTTTCTCGCAAAGGACACAAGCTGCGCCTTCAGTTCTGTTGCTGAAATCTGGGTCATGATGCTTTCCGGGGGACGGGCGATTTCCGTCTGTGATTCAGTCTTCTAAGTTTGGCCAGGATCGCCACAGCGACTTCTTCGTCGGTGAGCACTGAGGTGTCGACCCGGAAATCCGCGACCTTTGCGTATAGAGGCCTGCGGGCATCAAGAATTTGCGAGAAAGTCTTTCTTGGATTTTTCGTTTGGAGCAGTGGCCTGCTTTGTTTCCGGGAGACTCTCGCAAAGAGTGTTTCCTCAACGCCGTCGAGCCACACAATCACAGCCTGACTTCTTAAAATCCCGACGTTCTCTTTGCGCAATACAATGCCGCCACCTGTAACAATTATTGTTCGTTCTTTAGTTCGCATGCCGCGAAGCGCCTCTGTTTCTGCCTCTCGGAATTTCTTTTCGCCGTGTTCGGCAAAAATTTCTGGAATCGACATCCCGAACTTGGCAGCGACGATCTCGTCGGTTTCGTGCAAAGCCAACCCTGTTCTGCAATGTAGACAGCTTCCGACAGATGATTTCCCCGAGCCCATCATCCCGATGAGGGCAATCGATCGACCCTGACGATTCACCATCTAATATCTCATCAACACTTGGCTTCAGCCAGGTGCATTGTGCCGCGGAGGAGAGAAGCCGTTTAAACGGCTTTCGATGGCCTGTACTTGGCACCGCGCGGAAGCGCGGTGTCAATGAAAAAGACGCGGCAGGACCGGTTGACAAAGACGGAGAATCGAAGGGGAGTTTGCTGCCGCAAACGAACCAAACACTTACAATACGTTCTTATTAACACCTGGCTTCAGCCAGGTGCAGTGCGCGCGGAGTAAAGGAGCCGTTTCAACGGCTTTCGAGCTGAGGTACGTTACTCCTCCGCGTTGACGCACAGTGCTAACGAAATATCGCCAGGCGAGTTGGCGTTTCGCCGAAACGCCCTACAATCTGCCCATGCCTGACTCGAAATCTTTGGTTGCCGTCATCATGGGAAGTAAATCGGACTGGGACACGATGCGTCATGCTGTGGAAACTTTGGATGAACTCGGCGTGCCGAATGAGGCGCGCGTGTTGTCCGCTCATCGAACGCCTGACGCGACCACAGAGTTCGCGCGAGGAGCAGCGGACCGCGGGCTGCGCGTGATCATCGCTGGCGCAGGCGGTGCAGCACATTTGGCTGGAGTCATTGCGGCACACACGTGGCTGCCGGTCCTCGGTGTGCCAATTCAATCAAAGCTCCAGGGACTCGATTCGCTGTTGTCCACAGCGCAAATGCCGGGTGGAATCCCCGTCGGAACACTGGCCATAGGGGAGGCGGGCGCAAAAAATGCCGGACTTTTGGCGGCTGCGATTCTCGCCACCTCCGATGACACACTTCGTCAAAAGTTAGAAGCATTTCGCAGGAAACAGTCCGAGGCAGTTCTGGCCGCGAAATTGCCAAGGTGAAAACAGTGACTGTAGCGGCGATCTCTGATCGTCGAGGGCGGTGGGACCCCGCTGCTACAGGACGTGCGGTTGAACTGCTGCGGAAAGGCGACGTCGTTGCATTGCCTACCGAAACTGTTTACGGACTCGCCGCTAATGCGCTCAACCCGATTGCCGTAGCGAAAATTTTTGAAGCGAAGGAACGACCGCGCTTCGATCCGCTGATTGTTCACCTGCCGAATCGCGAGTGGCTTGGAAGAATTGCCAAGCTTCCGGCACGTGATAGGCAGTTAATTCTGAAACTGGCCGACAAGTTCTGGCCGGGGCCGTTCACGATGGTTTTGCCAAAGCTCGAGATCGTTCCCGACATCGTTAGGGCGGGACTGGATACTGTGGCGGTGCGACTCAGCGCGCATCCTGTGTTCGCCAACATCGTGGGTGAATTGGATGAACCGCTCGCTGCCCCGAGCGCAAACCGATTCGGCGGCGTCAGTCCGACAACATCACAGCACGTGTTAGATGAGCTCGAAGGACGGATCCCACTGATCGTCGATGCTGGACCGACTGAGCACGGTATTGAGTCGACGATTATCGCTGTTCGAGACGACAGAATCGCGATCCTGCGACGTGGTCCAATTACACAAGAACAGCTATCGCAATTAGGACAAGTCAGCAGCGTGATCGCCACGCAGAAAATTTCCTCGCCCGGGCAGTTGCCATCACATTATGCGCCTAAAACCCCATTGCGTTTGATCGACAGTGCTGAAGCATTTTCACCCGGGAAAGGTCAACGTGTTGGATTACTGGCGTGGCATATAAGAGAGGGCGATCCCCAGATCGCCCAACGGCAGACTGGAGACCGCCGGCCCTTGAAATTCGCCGAGGTGCGAAGCTTGAGCGGGCGGCAGGATCTGCGGGAGGCGGCGGCGAATCTATTTCGTTATCTGCGTGAGCTCGACGCACTCAGTCTCGATCTCATCGTTGCGGAACGAGTTCCCTGTCACGGACTCGGCGCATCCATAATGGATCGACTTGAACGGGCATCGCATGAATAGGGGCCGCGATGCAATTGAAGGATGTGCGATAGCACCGCACTTCAAATGGTCGCCGGAAAAAATTCAGCGTTGCAGAACAAGCTCTTCGTCAGCTAGGCTGATCGCGGCTTGTTCAATAGCGGCGCTTCGCTTCTCGCCGCCCGCCTGGTACGCGAGAGCAGCTGCAATGAATCCCTTGAAGAGCGGATGCGGCTTGTTTGGTTTGCTTTGAAATTCGGGGTGATACTGGCAACCAACAAAATAGGGGTGATCGCGCAGTTCAATTAATTCGGCGAGTGTGCCGTCGGGAGACGTTCCTGAAATAACGAAGCCTCTTGCATCCATTCGGTCGCGATATTTCATGTTGAACTCGTAGCGATGGCGGTGCCGCTCGGTGACCTCGGTATCGCCGTAGATTTTTTCCGCGAGTGTGCCCCGAATAATTTTTGTCGGCCAGGTTCCAAGTCGCATGCTAGCACCCTTGTTCCGTACGCCACGCTGCTCTTCCAACAGTGAGATGACCGGGTCCGGAGTATCCCTATCGAACTCGGTGCTGTTGGCGCCTTTGATTCCACATACATTTCGAGCGAATTCAATTGTTGCCACTTGCATGCCCAAGCAGAGACCAAGAAAAGGAATTCCGTGCTCGCGAGCGTAACGAGCGGCATTGATTTTTCCTTCCGCTCCGCGAACACCAAATCCACCGGGAACAAGCACGCCGGCCACATCTTTCAGTTGGTCGTCGACGCCATCTGCGAGGGACTCCGCATCGATAAGTTTGAGATCGATTCCGCAGTCCTCGCTCGCGGCGGCATGGGTCAGTGATTCGTAAATGCTCTTGTAGGCGTCGCGAACGTCCATGTATTTGCCTATCACCGCGATCTTCACGCGTTTACTTGGACTAACGACACAATCGACGAATTTTTGCCAGTCTTTCAAATCTGGCTGAGGAGTCTCGACGTGCAGAAGATCGCATACGAGTTGGTCGAGTCCCTCGGCGTGCAGGGTCAAAGGCACTTCATAAATAGTATGCTCGACGTCGCGTTCTTCGATCACTGCCTTTTCCGCAACGCTACAAAACATCGACAACTTACGGCGAACATCCCGATCGAGCGGTTTTTCCGAACGGCAAATCAACACCTGGGGCTGCAATCCGATTTCGCGGAGCTTCGCAACGCTTTGTTGCGTCGGCTTCGTTTTCAATTCGTGCGCGGCCTTAATGTACGGAACAAGCGTGACATGCATGTTCACGACATTTTCGGGCCCGACTTCGAGAATGAATTGGCGAATCGCTTCGAGAAACGGAAGACCTTCAATGTCTCCAGTCGTGCCTCCGATTTCCGTGATCACGACGTCGTATTTGGTCTCGTCGGAAAGTTTGCGAATGCGATCCTTAATTACATCGGTGACGTGTGGAATCACCTGCACGGTTTTGCCGAGATAATCGCCGCGACGTTCCTTCAAAATGACTGTCTCATAAACTTGGCCGCTGGTGAGATTGTTGTGCCGCGTGAGCACGCAATTCGTGAATCGTTCGTAGTGGCCAAGATCGAGATCAGTCTCCGCGCCGTCATTTAGCACATAGACTTCGCCGTGTTGGAACGGATTCATCGTCCCCGGATCGACATTGAGATATGGATCAAACTTCTGGAGGACAACACGCAACGAGCGCGCCTCGAGCAATGTGCCGAGAGAGGCTGCGGTTAGGCCTTTGCCTAACGAGCTGACGACGCCGCCGGTGACAAAAATGTATTTCATCGAACGACCTTTCGTTCCGCGCGGACAAGCTTTTGCTCCAGCGCTTCTGCGTCGGCAAGTGTATCTATCCCCGGAAATCCCTTGGCAGTGATGAGCACATGTACTTTTACACCATTTTCCAATGCGCGCAATTGTTCGAGCGACTCAACCCGTTCGAGCGGAGTGCGTTTCCACTTCACGAATTGCAGAAGGGCGTTGCGCCGAAAACCATAGATGCCCTGATGACGAAGCGCCAACGACCGGCCTTTGTCCTGAAACGGAATCGGCGCACGCGAGAAATAGTGGGCGTTGCCAACAAGATCGACGACCACTTTCACCTGGTGAGGGGAGAGTGCGTCGCCTGGACGTTCAAACGGGTGCGCGGCAGTGACGATCGGGATCGTGTGATCCGAGCGGAGTTTGTCCACGATCTTGTCGATTAACCGCGGATCAACCAATGGTTCATCACCCTGAATGTTAATGATGAACGCGAAGTGCCTGGCTTTGCGCGCGACTTCGGCTATCCGATCGGTTCCGCTGCGGTGGTTTGCGGAAGTCAGCGCGACTTCGGCTCCCCAATCAAAAGCAGCCTCTGCGATGCGCATGTCGTCTGTGGCAACGATCACTGCGTCGAGATTCTTCGCTCTGTTGCACCGCTCCCACACGCGCCGCAAAAGAGCTTTACCAGCAATAAGATGTAATGGTTTTCCAGGAAAACGCGTAGAACTCCAGCGCGCCGGAATAATGCCTATCGCCTTATTCATGCGTTGTCGGGCTGAGCAGCGTTTCGGCGGTCATAGATCGCCGCTACAGCTGTAGCGGCGGGGTGCGACCACCGGACATGAGACACAGTCGGAGTCGTCATTTTGAGCCCAAAATGATTTCAACCGCTCCGGACAGATCGTCCGCGATCCAATCCGCCATGGTTCCCGTCGTGTCGCGTTGAAATCCGGTCCGCACGCGAATCGCACGTAGACCGGCGTTGTGGGCGCATTCGACGTCGATTTCTTTGTCGCCAATCAAAAACGAACGAGAAAGATCGATCTGATGGTCTCGCGTAGCTTTTACAACCATTCCCGGCGCGGGCTTGCGGCAAATTGAATGTTGTCCCGGAGCATCCGGGCAGTAGTAAGTAGCGTCAATCAAACCGTCGCCAAGCTGCCGCAGCACCTCCGATTCGACCGCTCGATATTGTTCGAGCGTGAAGAGTCCGCGTCCGATCCCGCTTTGATTTGTGATGATGATTAGTTTGAATTCTCGCGATCTTAATTGCTGCAGTGCCTCAACCACGCCCGGAAAAATCCGGACGTCCCTCGGATTTGAACAATAATCGGTATCTTCCATGATCGTGCCGTCGCGATCGATAAAGACGGCGGGAGACAGCGCGTCACTCATCTTCGCTGTCCGCTCGAAAACTGCCGATGAGTTCCTCTCGCGTCACAGTCGCCGTTCCAAGTTTGCTCACGACTACAGCACTGGCATAATTCGCAATTTCCGCCGCTTCTATCGGAGTCGCGCCGCACACGAGTCCAAGCGTGAAGAGCGCAATCGCGGTGTCGCCTGCACCCGAGACATCAAAAACCTGTCGAGCCTTCGTGCGGATGTAGTGTGGCGCGTCCTTCTGCTGAAAAAGCATCATCCCGTGTTCGCCGAGCGTGATCAGGACATATTGAGTTTCCCATTTCTTAAGGAGTGTTTGCCCGGCGCGTTCAAGATCAGTGTCTTTTTCGGGAGCTTCCTCGGTGGCGCGCCCCGGAATCCCTGCTGCAAGAAACGCTTCAGAGCGGTTTGGTTTGACAATTGTAACGCCACGCCAGTCGACGGAGTGTCTCGGATTCGGATCGGCCGCTACTATTTTACCAGCGGTGGCCGCCTCGCGAGCAATTTGAGTCACTAGTTCGCTTGTCACAAAGCCTTTGCCGTAATCTTCAAAGATAATGGCGTCGGTTTCTTTGATATTGTCTCGGACCGCAGCGACGGCCTTTGCTATCTGTGCTTTCGACGGAGTCACGATTTTTTCGCGATCGACACGAACCACCTGCTGATGCAGCGCGATAATGCGGGTTTTGACGATCGTACAAAAGTTTTCGTCCTCGATCGTGTGGGACGTGTCGATCTCTTGCTCCGCCAGGAGCCTCCGAAGTTGCTGGCCACTGCGGTCATTGCCGAGCATCCCGATTACAGCCACCTGATCGACAAATTCGCGCAAGTTCCGGGCAACGTTGGCGGCGCCTCCCGGGTAGAATGATTCGCCAGTCACCTCCACGACTGGGACCGGTGCCTCGGGAGAGATGCGCCCGACCTTTCCCCAGACAAATTCGTCAAGCATCAGATCGCCGATAACCGTGATTCGCCTGGAAGCCGCGCGTTCGAGGATCTGCTTCAGTCGGTCTAAGTTCATGGCGATTTGAAGCCTGACCCCTGACGGCTTACATCGCTTTTGGATTTGCGACTCGAAGGGGTGAATGAGATCGGTGTTGGCATTAGTTGTGTACGGCGAAAGTTCCGGTTAAGATTCGCTCCAATAAATCCTGAATACGAACCCGAAATCAACAGTCGAAAGTGCTAATGATGCCTTTTAATAGATATTTTAAGACCGTGGGTTTGCTCTGCGGTTTTGCCCTTTGTGCGAATGCCGCTCAAGCGCCTCAGCAGATCAACATTAAACAACTGGCCACAAGGGTGGAAGACGTTGTAGTGCCGTTGCCCAACGAGATTTTTGGGGCACTAAACAAGCTTGGCACGGTGAACTGGAGGGCCCACGTACGGAGCGATAAGGGACCGAACTTCACTGAGCGCCCGCGTATTGCCCTCCTGCTTGGGACAGTGATCGCGGATGGCTTTATCGCCGTGCAGGCAGAAGATGCAGAAACCGTGAAGGATATCGGGCAGCGTGTCCTGTCGTTGGCAAAAGGTATTGGGGTGGGAAATTCGATTACACCGCATGCGAAGGCAATTATTGAGGCAGCAGACAAGCGGAATTGGAGCAATGTGCGCCGGGAACTGGACCGCACCCAGAATAGCGTGCAACAGGCAATGAACGAGGTACACGATGAAAAGTTGTCGCAGCTCGTTAGCTTGGGCGGTTGGCTGCGCGGAACCGAAGTATTGACATCAGTAGTCAACGAACATTTTTCTTCGGACGGCGCAGAACTGCTGCACCAACCTGATCTGCTCTCTTACTTTCAAAAGAGGTTGCAAGGAATGCCTGAGTTTGATCTTCCAATTATTCATCAAATTCAGGATGCTCTGGGTGAGGTGAAACCCTTGATCGATATCGGTGATCGCCAGATTCCGCCTGAGACGGTAAAGAAGGTCAACGAGATCACTACGCGACTTGGCGAGGGTATCGTCACCAAGCAATAAACCTTCAATGAACGGCTTCGTAAAAATTTTCGTCCGTGCGAGCGCTCTGCTGCTGATCCTTAAGGCATTGCAGCCTGCGATTTTTGCTTCGGTGGACGATGCGCAATCATTTGCGCTTCAGGCCGCCGAACCGTATGTCAAACAAGGCTTCCAAGTGCGCGAAGATTATTGGGGCGGAGACCTCGGTTCTGGCGAAAAGAAAGCTGTGCGACAGCAGTTGTTCAAAGGAAACGAATACTGGTTTTGGCTGGGAACTGAGGTCGACAAGGCAAAAGTATCCGTTCACGTATACGATTCTGACGGCAAGCTCGCGGAACAACCTGACAGTTGGGAAAAAGGCCATTTTGCGGCTGCACACGTAATCCCAAAGGCGACAGGTAGTTATTTTATTATTGTAAGCGTGGAACAATCGCCAGAGGAACGCACGCACTGGGCGCTGGTGTATGGTTTCCGCTAGTTGTAGAATTCGTGGCAACGGCATGCCACGATTATGACTGAATCGCGGACCTTGCAGTTCGAGAGCCCACGCGCTGTGCAGTCGCTTTATGCGAATGACATCAAGCTTTTGAAAAATCTCGAGGACTCGTTAGGCGTCAAAGTCACGACACGCGAAGGTTGGGTGAAACTGGAAGGCGATCCGGGTCGGGTAAACAAGGCTGAGCAGGTCTTTCAACAGCTTGAGCGAGCCCGGCAACAAGGCGTTGACATTCAGAAACACGAATTCAATTAC